>Ga0228711_1000068_pt1 | contig 75787 bp, 50 predicted proteins | sample MedpolnodulmetaG_2_FD_177996 | JGI IMG/M metagenome (GOLD analysis project Ga0228711, IMG submission 177996) | Root nodule microbial communities from Medicago polymorpha collected in Santa Monica, California, United States - brown nodules | ecosystem: Host-associated > Plants > Roots > Nodule...
ATAAAGAGTAAAAAACCAAAAAAAAAAAAAAAAAATCTTCTGGGTGAGGGGCGAAAACAATTATTTATAGCCAGGAGCAAAAACAGACATATTTTTGCATGTGAAAAAGTATTTGAATTTATTTTTTTATTTTCTTTTTACTTGTCATTCAATTTTCTCACCTTTCAACAGAGACAAAAGATTTCCAGTGATGATGATTTACACCCTTCTATTTATCCGACAAGATTAAATTCAACAAATAAGTCGAAGACATATGAGGTTTTTCTTTATTCCTTAGTGACATTAAACAACCTTCATTCTCAATGCAAACTATTTTATTCCTTAATAATACTTATGGTTGATTGTTTCATTACCAGGAAACTAAGAATCTTCAACAATCACCACCAACATTAGAGAAGAATCTACACATTCCATCTTATTCTTATACTAACAAACTAAATCCAAACACTTCAATGGCTGCTGAGAGTTCTTCAAGTAAACCTTCAAAGGATTCAGAATATTCTCCTATCGACTATTCTGAATATAAGAAAATCCTTGAAGAGGACCCTTTGGCAATCATGGAAAAACTCTTGTCTGGTGAACTTGGTCATTCTTCACAGGCTTCTCAATCTACACCACAAGCAGAAGCTACTGAAACTCAGAGTGAGTCAATCAAGACGCTACTTGATGAATTAAGGGATTTGGCATTTTCAAGAGACTTATTGAAATATTTACCCAATGATGCGACTCTTGGAGAAGAGGTGAAAGCTTTATTAGTTAAACTCAATTGTAGAGCTAATGAGCTTTCTGAGAAACAAAGTTCCGGTATTACTGATTTCATCAGAATCTTCACAGAAGCCACAGTGAATATTGATGAAGGAAAACTCAGCAATGTTACTCTTCAACAACTTAATGTGGATCATAAAGAATCAATATCCAAGCTTCAAGCATCCAAAGACAAGATAATGAAGTTAGATGAGTCCATCATTGCTAGTGAGGATAAGATCAAGGTCATGGATGTTGAAATTGAAGATATTAAAGCACGGATTCGTTTGCTCGAGGAAAAAGCAAGTAAGGTTCAACAAGAGAAGTCGCAGTTAGAGGATGCCTGCTCCAAATGTAAAGAGAAGAGAAGTGAAGTTGTGGAAGAAACTAAAAATGTAGTCTCCATGACAATACAAACCTGCGAGAAAATTGATAATGCAAAAGAGAAGAAGCGGGAGTTGGATTCAAATTATGATACGCTTGAAGGAAATTATGCCATAATGAGACTGTCACCTCCTTTTTAGAATTTACCTAATTTAAGCTTCTTATTTCCAATCTTTTTGAACAATTTATAAAGAATAAAAGCATCAATTAGTTCTCTCTCTCTCTCTCTCTCTCTCTTTCTCTCTCTCCTACTTACTCCCTTAATTATATGAAAATAATAATAAACACTCCTCAAAAAGTTTCTATTTATGTTGCGAATCTGGTCCAGAGAATGGCATCCTCTATTGAGAACATTTTTGAAGACTTTGTCATATGATTAAAAATGTGGTTGAGGATCACATTAATGGTTTCCACCAAAAGAAAAGCTTGCGCGGCGAGTAAGAGATGGTAGGATTTAGAAGGAGTCAAAACAGAAAGAAATACTCAGTTTGAGGATGAAGCCAAGCGTCTTGAGAAAGGGATATGGATCCTCTGTGTCACTTTTTTCTCCTTCCCTCTCCTAACTCTCTATCTCTCTCTAAAATTCACTCTATCTTTTCATTGAAAAATAAAAATACAATCGAGAGAGAGAGAGAGGGAGTAAGTGAGAGAGATTAAGAGGATCAAATAAATTCATAGCTTTCTACTATAATCATAAAAAAAATGAAGTAATTCCTCTAGCCACTATTATAAGTAAAAAATCATGTTTAAAGTTCGTTCAATAATTGATGTATCTAACCTATAATATAAACCAGTAACATCAGTTGTTGAATGAAACTTAATGATACCAAGGTACACACACATCATAATGGACAAGCTCTAGCCTCTAATGCAGTTGATGACCTTATTGGTAAATAAGAGTTGAAAGCATTTCTAGATTGTTTTCCAACTAAACATCTCTTACACATCTTTTCAGACATTTGAATTCTAGGTAATCCTATCATTATAAGTCTAAGTGCACAAACCTTAGATGTCAAAGCCAACTTATTTTAAAGTGGATGAAGTGGATTCCTTATTTTATCCAAATCGAATATATGCTCTAACGAACCCTAAAGGGCAAATGGACAGAAGCATCACATTATTATAGCCTATTCCTATTTTATAATTGCAATAAATTATTTTTCAGCAAGTTGATCGCAATAATTTTATTTTTTTAGTGCTCTTACATCTATATATTCATCACATCCTTACAAATAAAATGGCACAATCAGTCAGCATAATAAGTGATGACAGCCTAAGATTAATTTTTTAAATCTCTCTCCCTTGTCTCTTTTCAAAAGTAAAAATGTTATGTTGTCTCCTTGACATGACTTTATCTTACATTGAATAAAATACTACACAGACTAAATAAATGATATTAAGTGTGGTTGTAATATGGAAAAAGTAAGGGTGGTTGTAGTAACAAACAAAATCTTACCTAAAAAAATATTATTCAAGTTTTTTATTTATTTATAATTTTTCATTAAGTTTAATGTTATGATACATTTTAAGCGACGACTCTAAGTCTTCGCCTCCAAATTGAAGTATAATAATGTATTAATATATTTTAATGCAAATTGTTTTATCTCAAGTATGTGATAATCTAAGATGTGGGGTTATGATACTGCATATTATAAATTAGTATAGCTAATTTCACCTAAAAAGGTTCATGTTCTAATCGATCATTTTTACACTTAGGATAGCTAATTGATTGCCTATATCTAAATTAGTATGTTATTAGTATGTTAACCTCTACCAGAAAAAAATATGATGTGTTCATTAGCTTTAGGGGTGAAGACACAAGGAAAAATTTCACGGGCAAGCTTCATGAAATTCTTAAAAAGGAAAATATTGAAACATATATTGATTTATATGTTAAAGTGGGAGACGAGGTTGGACCAATGCTTATCCAAGCAATCCATGACTCAAAAATTTCTGTCATTGTTTTCTCAAAAAACTTTGTAACCTCAAAGTGGTGTTTGGAGGAACTCCTTCATATACTAGAATGTAGAAAACATCATGGACAAGTGGTTTTACCTTTTTACTATGAAACCAATCCATCAAATATTGTAGGTCTTGGGACAGGGAGTTATGAGAAAGCATTTGCAAGATATGAGAGAGAGCTCATGAACAATCAATGTGATGATCTCACGAATCCCGAAAAAGCGTCCAAGTGGAAAGACGCTCTTGTGGAGGTTGCTGCTATATCCGCACGGGACTCTCGTCGCTATAGGTACATTACTACATTCTCTTTCTTGGATTTTGATTTTCCGCGGTCAGCACTTCATGAATTCACGAATTCACAACATCAATATCAAGTTAAGTTTGGTGTTTCTGCTTTTAAATATCAAGATCTAAATTATATCTAAATCGTTAATAATGGATCAAGTATAGGAGAGAATCTTATAGTTTAAGAGCTAAATTGAACCGATAGTCAAAAGTATATATATTTTTGGTTAAGAAGTCTAGTGGCTAGATACTCATCCTATACGGTGAATAAATGAGAAACCCAGCGTTCAAACTCCATTTACTCACCTTATGGGGTGAGTATCTAGCAAATTGAAGCATTCCGTTAAGTCTAATTTATTCTTTATTTCGTATTTGTATTCATATTTTTTACTTATATATTTTTTTTGTCTAGTGATGATTCTCAATTCATTCAATGTATTCTGAGAGACGTTTTACAAACACTATCCCAGTTGTATCCTAATGAACTAAGAGATCTCATTCAAATTGATGAAAAAGGTGAAGATATTGAGAATTATTTTCAAAAGGTTCCAAGAATTGGAATTTGGGGCATGGATGGATTAGGAAAAACAACCATAGCTAGACAAATGTTTTGCAAGCACTTCATGCATTTTGACAGTGCATGCTTCTTAGAAAGCATAAGCCAAGGGTCAAAAGAATTTGAACTTCCATATCTACGTGATAAGCTTCTCAATGATCTACTAAAGCAACAAATTACTACATCTGATTTTCATGGAATTAGTGGTAAAAAAGTTTTCATTGTACTTGATGATGTGGATAATGGTATGCAATTAGATTACTTGTGTGGAGAACTCAATGATCTTGCACCAAATAGTCGAATCATTATCACAACAAGAAATAGGGATACTCTTAATGGAAGAGTTGATGAGATATATGAGGTCGAAAAATGGATATTCAAAGAATCTCTAGAACTTTTTAGCTTGGCTGCCTTCAAGCAAAAGCATCCTAAAGTGGGTTATGAGCGCCTCTCCGAAAGGGCAGTTGCGTGTGCACGAGGTGTTCCATTAGCTTTAAAAGTTTTGGGTTCACATTTACATTCTAGAAATCTCGAATTTTGGGAATTTGAATTGAACTATTTGGATAGCAAGGGAGAATCGTTGTGCGAAATACTAGATGTGTTAAGAGTGAGCTATAATGGATTAGAAGTGCAAGAGAAAGAAATGTTTCTAGACATTGCATTCTTTTTCAAAGATGAAAATAAAGATTTTGTTATATGTATACTAGATGCTTGTGGTTTTGATGCTTCTAGTGGAATACTTATCCTTGAAGATAAAGCTCTTATCACCATTTCAAATGACAACAAAATACAAATGCATGACCTGCACCAAAACTTGGCTTTTGATATAGTTCAATACAAAAAAGATCAAACAAGAAGAGATCCACAAAAATGTAGCCGATTGAGGGATATTGAAGAAGTTTGTGGTTTCCTTAAAAATAACAAAGTATGGAATTCTAAAATCTTGTCAATATATGTTTCTAGTTAAAAGTTATATAGCTAAACTTGTTACCATTTTCTTACCTCTTTATTTGAATTGTTTGCTAGGGGACGGATAATGAAGTTGAAGGTATAACATTTGATCTTACTCAAAAAGTAGACTTACACATCCAAGAAGACACATTCAACTTGATCACTAAACTAAGATTTCTTAGACTACATGTCCCATTGGGTAAGAAGAGATTGACTACCTTGTATCATCCTGATCAAGGCATAATGCCATGTTATGATAAATTGAGATACCTTGAGTGGTATGGGTACCCTTTTAAGTCTCTTCCACACCCTTTTTGTGGTGAGCTTCTTGTTGAGATTCGCTTGCCGCATAGCCATGTAGAACATCTATGGCATGGGATTCAGGTAAGGTTGTGCAGTGTGTTCACTATATATGAAGTTATATTTTTTTACAATTAAATGAAGAGTTAAATGTGTCTTTATAGTTCATATAATCATCTCAAATTTTGTTTTTAGTTCCTGTACTATTTCTCAATCCTTCAAATTACAAAACTGCAATCATATACCATGCAAAGTTGCAATTTGTAGGGACTAAAAAGTGAATACAATGATTAAAACAAAAAAAAAATGTAAATTTTGTAGGATAAAAAACATATCTTGCCTCTTAAATGAAATTTGAAGATATTCATTTTTTCCTTGTTATAGGAGCTTGGGAATTTAGAGGGAATCAACCTAAGTGAATGCAAACAATTAGCGAAGCTCCCTGATTTATCCAAGGCAACAAGACTTAAATGGCTGTTTCTATCTGGCTGTGAAAGTTTATCTGAAGTTCAACCATCAACTTTTCATAATGACACACTTGTTACTTTGCTACTAGATAGGTGTAAGAAATTGGAAAGTCTTGTAAGTGAGAAGCATTTAACATCTCTAAAAAATATTGATGTTAATGGCTGCTCAAGTCTCATTGAATTTTCTTTGTCCTCTGATTCAATTGAAGGGTTGGATTTAAGCAACACAATAGTCAAAACATTGCACCCATCAATTGGTCGTATGAGCAATCTTTCGTGGCTTAATCTACAAGGCTTAAGGCTACAAAATGTGCCAAAAGAATTGTCTCACTTGAGATCACTAACTCACCTTTGGATTTCCAATTGCAGTGTGGTAACAAAATCAAAGTTGGAAGAGATATTCGAATGTCATAATGGTTTGGAATCATTATTAAAAACACTGGTCTTGAAAGATTGTTGCAACTTATTTGAGCTTCCCGCGAACATCGGTTCATTATCTTCATTGTATGAATTAAGACTAGATGGAAGCAATGTGAAGATGTTGCCTACAAACATCAAGCATCTTTCAAACCTAACAATTCTATCCTTAAACAATTGTAAAATGCTTATTTCTTTGCCAGAGCTTCCTGAACACATCAAAGAACTTCGTGCTGAAAATTGCACCTCATTGGTCGAAGTATCAACTTTGAAGACTATGTCAAAACATAGGAATGGAGATGAGAAATATATTTCATTCAAGAATGGAAACATGTTGAAATCAAATGAACTTTCACTCAACCGCATCACGGAAGACACAATACTAGTAATGAAGAGTGTTGCATTGTATAATGTACTAGTAGATAAACGTTGTTCGGAAATTCATAGCTACAACTATGATAGTGTTGTGATGTGTTTACCAGGAAGCATAGTTCCAAGCCAACTCAAATACAGAACAACAGGTTCCAAAATAGCTATTGGATTTTCGGACATATATTACTCGTTGGGATTCATTTTCGCAGTGGTTGTTTCCCCATCCAATGGAATGAACAATGAGCTTGGCAGTGGTGCTAAAATTCAATGCAAATGTTATAGGGAAGATGGAAGTCAGGTGGGAGTTTCCTCTGAGTGGCATAGTGAACCTGTAACAAAATTGGATATGGATCATGTTTTTGTATGGTATGATCGATACCGTTTCGGTATCATACAGTACATCAATGAAGGAAACGTTTCTTTTGAATTCAATCTTACAACTGATAGTGGGGAACATGATTGTTTTCTCAGTGTGAAAGAGTGTGGGATATGCCCAATTTATACATCAGAATTTTTGAGTCTTTTAGACATGTTGAAGTTAGACAAGGATGTAGAATCATGTATGCGTAGGAATATTAAGTGTGATGAAATATGTCATGACTCATGAGATAAAAGACAATGACATTTAATCACATGAAGGATAACAAGAGAATGAAAACACTTGCATATGTACTCTACACATTGGATTGTTTTTGGGACTGCTTATTCAATAAGAAACTTTTATGATTCTCATCTCATCTATTATTCTTCTTGTGTGCTTAGTTAATAAATTTGATTGTAATTTAATATGCTATGTCTATATGGAGGAGCCCATAGGTGTAACACAAATGGTAAAAGATCGTGGAGCATTTGAATATCGCAAGTTCGAACCCCCAATACCCCTCTTCTCCCCTAGATAGCAGTTGCCAAACCAATGGCCCAAAATTAGGAAAAAAGCCTAAGATTTTCTTTTCCATTTACCTTTTCTCATTCCTTTTATCCAAAATTCTCCCTCTTCTCCCTTTTTAAACTTCCAAACAAAGCCTTAAATTTTATTTTAACATGTTAATATAATTTATTGAAATGTTTTATTTAGCTATCACAATTATCACGTCATCTATTACATATGGAAATTGTACACGTCTATTTTCTGGAGAGAAGAAAATCAACGTCAAAAAATATTAAACAGAAGATCTTGACTTATTTACATAATAAAAATTAAAATAAATAATCCTCAAAGAAATTTATAAATTGTTCAAAAAGATAAGAAATTATACAACGCATGATTCTAGAAAGGATGTGATAGTTTGATTAAGGCATAATTCCCTTCAAGCATCTCATACTTTGAATCCAAACCCCCGCTTCTTTTTGACATGATCAATCAGCTCGCATGTTTGTATATCTTAGAGGCTACTTTTTTAGCTGCTTCCAAAATTCCACTTTTCATTCTCTTTACATTTGGAGCAGGCATCTTCTAAGTTCTAACTGTGACTTCTCTTGTTGAACCTTATGTACTCTTTCCTCGAGCAAACAAATTTGTGCTTTAATATCTTCAACTTCAACATCCCTGGCCTTGATCTTATCCTCAGCGGCATTGATGGACTCGTCAAACTTCATTATCTTGTCTTTGGATGCTTGAAGCTTGGACATTGAATCTTTATGATCCACATTAAGATGTTGAAGAGTAACATTGCTCAGTTTTCCTTCATCAATATTCACTGTGGCTTCTGCGAAGATTCTAGTGAAATCAGTAATACCGGAACTTTGTTTCTCAGAAAGCTCATTAGCTCTATAATTGAGTTTAACTAATAAAGCTTTCACCTCTTCTCCAAGAGTCACATCTTTGGGTAAATGTTTCAATAAGTTTCTTGAAAATGCCAAATCCCTTAATTCATCAAGCAGCATCTTGATTGACTCACTCTGAGATTCAGTAGCTTCTGCTTGTGGTTTAGATTGAGAACCTGTGAAGAATGACCAAGTTCACTAGATAAGAGTTTTTCCATGATTTCCAAAGGGTCTTCTTCAAGGATTTTCTTATATTCAGAATAATCGATAAGAGAATATTCTGAATCCTTTGAAAAAGAAGGTTTACTTGATGAACTCTCGGCAGCCATTAAGGTGTTTGGATTTAGTTTGATAGTATAAGAATAAGATGGAATCCGTAGTTTCTTCACTAATGGTGGTGATTGTTGAAGATTCATAGTTTCCTGGTAATGAAACAATCAACCATAAGTATTATAAAGGAGTAAAGTAGTTTGCATTAAGAATGAAGGTTATTTCATGTCATTAAGGAGTAAAGAAACCCCTCATCTGTCTTCGACTTGTCTGCTGAATTTAATCTTGTTGGAGAAATAGAAGAGTGTAATTCATCATCAACGGAAGACTCTTCTCTCTGTTTTTTCTTTTAGCTATAAAACAATAAAGTTCAGTTTTTCATGTAAAATTTTAGTGTGGATTTAGTAAAGGCAATGGCAGATGTTGCTATATTTGTTTTAGACTGCCTAGAAACGGTTTGTTTGGTTGTTATTTATGTTATACACAGCAATGTTTGAATATTTTGCTGATCGCCGGTTTCATGATGACCTCGGCGATAAAGAATGTGAAAAATGTAAAGTATAGTAACTCATTAGCTTGTGTTATTGTGAAGTAGCTGCTGTCAAATGCTCTGCTTGATTCAATTTTTTACGAGGAAACTATACATAAGTTGAATTCCACCTAGTTTCTACATCAAGACACACAAGAACTTTGTACTCGGTGTTCGACCTTTCTACACATGTCTTGAATTTTGCAAACCTATGAGGAGAGGACCTTGGCATATTTCACTGCACCTTGGATTTTTAAAACAGACTTCTGAATATCTTTCAACCCTTCCTTCACAATGAGGTTTAGGATATGCGCACAACAGCGCAAATGTATGTACTCCCCCTTCATAAGTAAGCTATTACAAGATAATAGCTTCTTCTTCACATGTTGAATTCCAAGATCGTTTGAGGAGGCGTTATCAAGTGTGACAGTCAAGATATTATTACGTCTTCATCCTGTCAAACAATTATCAATAGTGTTCGCCATAACCTCTTGACAAAAACTTAAAACCCTATTTTGCAAGGTCTAAAACAAAACAATGTTCAATAAATAATAATTGAGTTAGAACTTGTAATTGCAAACACAGTTATGGCTTCTTCACTATCCAACACAAACATTACTTCATACTCATTTGAAATAGTAAATTTCTCAGCAGTTTCTATGGAAAGTAATGAAAAATTGATCACATTCATTTGATAGAGTATTTAAAAATTCATAAAAGACTTTGCTATCTATATAAGTGAATACGCTTCTCTCATTTTTGCATTCAAACAAAATTACTCCTATGTAAATACTATCTATGTAAAACCAAACAAGAACCTAGAAATTTCATTTGTCCTCTCTGACTCCCACTTCTAAATACCAATCATAGTGTTCAAAAATTAGTGAATCTACAAAGAACTCCTTTTCCTAACTAATCATAGTGGTCAAAACCAAGAAAAACACTAGTAAAGGCTTCAATAAAATTTAATGAGACCATCAATTACCAATAGAGACACAAATAGAGACACAAGAAACTTTTTTGTTTCGCAGGAATTCTCATAACTATTCTCTCTTTTACATTATCATAATTTAAACATAACCTCCTATTTCCTATAACTTCTTATTTATAAGCTTATATTTTGGTTTATTTATAAAATCATTGCAGGGTAAAAGCAAATGAAAATTAAACTACCAACACATTAAATACTAATTCCTTCAAAAGAAAGAAGGTTTTCCTTATAAACTATAATTTTTTCTCCTTTAACCTTGATCTCCTCAATCCTTTGGGTACTTAAATCATACCAAGCTATCTCCTCATCATCTTTTATGATGAATACAAAGCTCTTTATGCCTACCCCAAAAGGACGCATTATGCAAGGTGCAGGTCCAACAACAAAGAGTTTAATCCACGATTCTTTAACACCAAGTTCACCCAAAATCCATATGTCATAAAAACATGACACCTCAATATGGGAGATGTAAGCAATAGACCCATGTATCAACACTAAGTACTTCTCCAATCTAGGTAACGCATAAAAACATGGGAATGAGAATCCTAATGCAAAGGAAGACTTGTTGCTAGAGCCATCCAGGGGTAAAGGTGTGGTAGAGAATATCTCATTGATAAAGTCAAATGACACAATATCATCAGATGGGCCTAACATATGGCAAAATTCATTCAAGTTCACCGGATGGCTATCTAGCCAATAATTAAAACTCATCTCAATGCCATTGATTTTCCTCCAAGAGTTACTTTTGAGGCTATATATCTCCCAGAAAGGGTCATTCATCTCCACTACTAGTCTATCCCAAACAATGTGATACTCATCATAATCCACATCCCACAAATAGCTATCCTTATCAGGTACTTCAACCCAATTACCTTCAAAGTTTGAGGGATAAAATGCCATCCGAATCAACTTATAGTCATATCTAACACGATCATAACCAAATGCCCTAGGACGTGTCTTCAACTCAATGTTGTCATACAGTTGAAAGCTAGGTGGAACAACCTTAAATTCTGTGGTAGCAGGATTCCACAACACAATTTTTGTGTTATGGTGATTTCCTTGGTAGAGACAAAAAGTGCCATTAACACTAGCAAAACCTAAAATCTCAATTTTTGTGCCATAAATTAATGGAGGTGGACAATGTAATCTCTCCCCATCCTCCAACTTGTCACCAACAAATGTGCAGAAGGTGTAGGGAAAGGGAATCATTTGTGTCCTTTCCATTAGGATGAGAAGTGTATTTTCGTTGTCCTCATCGTGTTTGGATATGAAATTGGTGCGAAACATGCTCATAAAATCAGGGCTTTGGAACAAAACGGAAAATGATTTTTTAACACATGTGAATCGTTTGAGGGATTTAAGAGGCAATTTGGAAAGAATAGGGATAGCAAGGTCGTTAGGAATGTAAGCAGTACTCACCAACTTATGTGTTGCAGCAGCCATGACTTAAAAATCTCTCTATGATGAAGGATAGAGAGGTTTGAATGCTTGTTGGATTGGGGTTATTAGATAAATTTCAAATAATTTATAACCAGCAAAGATTTCTTTACTTAGTTGATAAGAAATTAGATAAATTGCAAATCATTTATAAACCAGTAAAGATTTATTTACTTAGTTGATAAGAAATTTTGAAATCTAAATGAATCTTATATTTCTTAATATATCATATCTTTTTACTTAATTGAAAAGATATTGTAAAAATATTTGATTTTATCTTTATAAATTCATAGTATCTTTTCATTTCTTTTCTTAACTTTTTGGGAAGATTGTGTTTTCTTGATTATTATTATTAATTACAGTTTTACTTTATTTTTTGAAAGATACATTTTTACTACATTATTTATCTAAAAGTTGATTATTAAAGTTTGTACCGAAATTGATACGAAGGATAATCGAACCTCAAACATTCAAAGTATCATATTCTAAGCTTTCAAACCAACACCAGCAGAAAAATGATATAATATATATATTTTTTGTAACCTCCAACTTTTTGCTTGAAGATAATGATATGATTATTTTATAAATTTTTATTTTTTTAATAAAGTTGTACATATTTATTTAGGAAAGTTATGTATTGTTATATTTTTTTTATAAAGAATTATAATATATGATCTTGCCACTAATAATTTATAAAATCTTATATTATAAAATTGGGTTGGAATATAGACTCAATTAATTGTTTTGCAAATCGTATATAGAAAATAGTGAAATTGTAATAAAATAATTCAAATGAATGAGAAATTTGGAAGAAAAATCACAACATTATATCAACTTTATAAAGATAAGGACAGAGATACAAATATTTGATAAAATTTATTTGGAAAAAGAACGATAAAATAGTAAATCTTTAACCGAAGGGAAAAATTATAAGAAAGATATATAAAAATATTACCTTATTTTTTTACTTTATTTGAAAGTTGACTATTGAGGCAAGTCCGATAAAGGAAAAGAATAAATAAATTTTTTTTTCTGTGGTTGCCGGGGTTTGAACCCTAAAATAAAATCTAAGGGACAAATAAAATCTATTGAATACATTCAAAAGTAAACGGCAAAAGAAGTTATCATTTTTTGTTGTTATATTATTGGTGTGAAATATACATCTTTTTTATGGAATGATTTCTTTCTTTAGTTACATACTCCCTCTATTCCTTCTTAAATGTCATTTTGGAATATTACATCAAATTAATGAAGTGTATTTTTACATATTTTCTTCTTATTATACCTTTATTTTAATCCACGAATAAATTCTATTTTTTTTTTCACACACTTTTCATTTCCAATAAACTTAATATATTATCTTTCTCTTGTAACAAACAATTGTTAGTTAGTAGTTACTATCTCTTCTCCAACAAATTTCTATTTTTTTAACATTCTCTCTCATAACAAATATAACAAATAAGTGTCAATTTCCTAGATATTGAGGACATCTCTTTAATTATTTTAAGTCAATTTAGAGTTAGTCTTCCACTCTTTCTTCCTTTTGAATATTCATGGAGTCAATTTTATTTTTTTCTCTTAGATTTGTTCTTTTACTTTGCACTTGAAATTTTTAACAATTACTACTTATCTTATTTATAGAATTTTAACTCTTCATAGAACCATTATTATAGTTTAAATTTAAAAATAACAAGAAACAAATTTTGTTTTAAAAAAACAAGCAAACTTTGTATAAAAAAAAACTTTAGTTTTTTAAATATATATCATTAGTTTGTTTTATTGAAAAAGATAAGAGTAATTGACAAATGGTATAATTGGCAAATCATATAGAAACGCTAAATCCACAGTTAAACGACATTTAAATAGGAATTGAGGGAGTATGAAGGAATGACTTAGATTAAATAGTTTGGTTCGTCCCTTTTGAACGAGAAAACAAAACACAAGAAAAATGGGTGTAAATTGTATTGACGTTTTTTTTAATAAGGCAATATATAAACGTCAAACACTCATTCTCCCTAGCACAAGGCGTACTAGAAAGAATATGAAAGTTTTACAAAACATTGAACAACTTAGTTTTGTCTAGGAGCTGAGGAATTGAATTCTCCTCGTTGTTAAAAACCATTTTATTCCTATCAATCCAAAGAACCCACAAACAAACCAGATCAAATACAATAAATTCATGCGTTGTTATGAGAAACCTTCCAAATTCCCAAACTGAAAGAAATTATTCGAAAAATTACCAAGAACGGCATAATACAAACCAAGCCAAGAATGCACCATATGCCAAAACCGTATTACAAATCCGTCTAAAAAGCTTTCTTTTCTCATTTAAAAATATATTTATATCAAAACAATTTTGAAAACAATGTTAGAACAAATAAAAAAAAGTAAGTACCCAAGAGCATTTAGATGAGATGGAACGGCTAGCTTAACCAAGGTCCTGGGTTCGAATCCAGTCTTGGACATGCAGCAGTGTTAAAACTCTTATGGGGCGTTTGTTTTGGGGAAACACAAATTATTCCTAGGAATAACATGCCCGGGAATGAAAATATGAAAATTTAATTCCTGGGAATTTGTTAAAAAAAGTGTTTGGCAAATAACTTGACATTCCTGGAAAAATTGGAAGTTACAATTTTTTTTTTAAAAATCTATGCAGAATATCATGGGAATGCACATTCCCATCTCTTTACATGGAATAAATTCATGGGAATAATGGAAGTTATGAGAAGTTACTTCATTCCCAGGAACCTTTATACCCAGGAATATTTTTTTCTCAACCTCATAACAAACATGGGTATAATCATTCCCTAACCATGTATTCCCGGGAATGTCATTCTTAACCTTGAAACGAGCGTTAAATTTTTTATTGGGCACACCTATTGTCCTAATATGGAATTCTCTTTTATGTGTATGTAATATTTTTCAGGGAGGGATAAGCAGGATGAACAATGCCTGGGCATTAATTTGATTGATTGCAGGATCCTGATTTTATTCTCTACAATGAATCCCGTGTCATGTATTCACTCATTTTGGAGCATGTGATAAATCATCAAAGTTTTTGGGTGCAATATGACACATAATCTCAATTACGTCAAGAATTGTAAAGAATTCTAGATGGCACATATTATGATCCTGAATTTTTCTGATTTGGAAGCAACATCACATGCATGTTACACTCATCTCATTTTGATTTTGGCTTCAAGGATACAATTGTGCATGTGCATGTTACACTCATCACTGAAAAATTTACAAATAAAAAAAATAAAAATCATAAAATTAGTAAATAAAAAAATGAACTATTGAAGAATCTGAGAAAAAAAGAGAATGAACGAAATGGTGTAGAAGAGAAGAACGAACCATTTGGCGAAAGCACTGCCATCATTGGCACGTTTTGCTTGTTGAATCAAAGCTTCTTGGGTAATGGAATTCTTCAAATTCTCCAAGACTTTTGTCAGAATTTCCCCATCAACATGATGCACATCACAAATCTTCTTTGATGCAGGTAACTGAATCATTTCTTCAAAAACATTGTATACTGCACAAGCCTCCTGCTGCTGTTCAAGGGGGGCCTGCATCTCCGATTATAAACAAAATCAAATTAACAACAAATTCAATAGTACTTGCTTTGTTTCGAAAAATAAAAATATACAAGAGCATACCTGTCGAGGATCTTCTATTTCGTCGAAATCTCTAGATTCCCCATCTATTTCGTCAAAATCTACTTCATCATCAAACATACAATCGCATCTAGATTCCCCGATCTCCTCCTCGTCTGCAAACCTACGGTTAAAATCAAGTATTTTCTTTTCTTCTTCAGGATCAGCCTTAATCGGAGTGTTGACCTTGTTTGCTTCAAGGAGCATTTCAAAAGTCCAGAGTTTTGTGTAGTCTAGCTGCATCTTCGCCATCGTCCAAAGAGAGAGTGTTTCTGCAGAGTGAAAGAGAGAGGAGAGAGAAATAAATTTTAACAAATGAATGGAAGGATAAGGATAACAGTTAAACAAAAGACCTTAAGTACGCTAAATCAAATAAACAAGAAACTTAAACAAACATACGAGCGCATGTGAAATCTAAATAATCGAAAATAAAGAATAACCGTTTTTCTGACGATTATGATCATAAATATCGAAATATAGGAAGAAATCGATAAAATTGAATGAAAAACCTAGAAAGGTAAATGAAACAGAAAATATACATATGAATTGCGAAATCGCGAAAATACAAATATGATTAAGGATTAAGTGATTGAAATTGAAGAATCAATGAAAGTACCGTGGCGGCGCAAATCTGGCTGAATTGTGGATGATTCGATGAGAAAGAAATACTTGTGTATTTGAAGTGTTGTTTTATTATTAAGTGACACATTTGATTTCTATTCTATGTTCCTTTTTTTTTTTTGGCATACAGAAATAGTAACATCATTTTTTTGAAGGAAAAATAGTAACATCATTTGATTCTTAACAATGAACTTGTTAGATATATTATATACATCTTCAGGATCATCATCACAAGTCACAACCTCAGATCTTAGATATATCACATGCTTGAGCTAAATTCAATTCTGTGATCAATTCCAAAATCAGATCTTAGATATATCACTTCTCAGCTACTGCTACTTCCATAGTTGTCTGCAAAAGATATTCTGAAACCTTCCCATTCGTCTCTCAATTTCTGCTGCTTTGATAGGGAAGCAAGATATGAAGATTTAGAATTCTTAATACTCCTCATCAGCTCTTTGCTTTCAGCTATCATATTCTTAGCCTCATCTTCCACTTTCTTCTTTTCACCTTCACATCTTTCCATGCTCTCCTTCAACTTGGTTTTTTCCAATTCAATACTTTTCTTTCTCTCAACAAGAATTTTAATTTTTTCATCCACCTTTTCACCCTCTTCCTCGAGACGCTTGACTTCTTCCTCAAACTGACTCTTCTCTTTCTTCATTGATTCCTTCTGTTTCTTACCATCTATCACTTGCTGCATAAGCTTTTCCTTTTGTTGCAAAGCATTATTGTGATCCTCAACCACTTTTTTAGTCATGAGAAAGTCTTTGAAAAGGTTCTCAATAGAGGATGTCATTTTCTGTACAAGCCTCACAACATTAAGAGAAACATTTTCATGAGATGCTTGTTTTATGCATTCCAAAGACATATTTAATTGCCGTTGTAGTTCGACATCGCTGAGAATGGACTCTAGTGAATTTTCCAATAGGCATTGAAGTTTATGTAAAGCTTCTCTTACAGAAACATCGCTTGTGGAACAGGTTGCTTTTGGCGAGGACTCTGGACTTCCCAATAGGATGCTTTCAACTTCAGCAAAAGGGTCCTCATCTGATCCATCTTCAGGTTTGCTAAGATCCATTATTGGTGCATTTTCTTTTTCCTGGTTTGGTTCACTTATCAGATCAATAGTGCCAGGAACAATGACTTTTCCTCCTTGTATATTTGGTTTTTCTTCTGGATTCTTGATCTCATCAAATTTATCTTGCCGATCATTGTTGTTTTTACTTGACTTGTTATCAGAAGCCTTTTCTTCAACATCTAGCAATACCGGTAGATGCAATGCAGCTTCAGATTCAGTTTGTCTTCCTTCATTTCCTTTGCTTTTGAGCTGCACAGTGAAAAAGCTTTGGTCAAGAGGAGTATCTTCTAGAAATTCAATATCCATAATAATATGTCCTTTAATTTTTAGTATTTTTGAAGGAATTATGTTCTTTTATTTTGTAGGTTTGTAAATGATAGCTTGTATATATTTGTCCAACTGGAAAAATATGATTTTGTAACCTCAAGGGACAAAGTTCAAAATCTCATCTAGGATACCACTGTTAATGATTATCATTTCCCCGTTCTCAATACACACACATGACTTACAACTTACCTATAAAATGACAGTTTGTCAAGATAAAATTAGCGACTTACAACTTTTCCAGAATTTCTAACATTCTCCTCATGACTAGTTCCAGCATTGGTACTGGTTCCCTTGTTAGAAGATCCAATGCTCTCTTCGACATTAAAGAAGTGGCTTTCATTCTCATTATCTTCTTCAATTGATACTAGTTTAACAAAAATTTCAAGTAGGAGAAAACAGAAATTCAGCAAAAAGAGAATATGAATTGTTGGAATCAGTTGATTTCTCCTGCTATTCAGTATAGAAAAATTGCAACTAGGAGAAAACATAAATTCTCAAAGCAAATAAATAAAACAATTCTTTTTTTTGTTGTCAAGTAGCCACTAGTAGCTAGAAATTCACTCCTTAAGGTGAATAAGTGGGGTGTCCAGGGTTCGAACCCCAGCCCCTGCATATATTATGCAATGTCCCTACCAACTGAGTTAAGTCACGGGGACAATAAATAAAACAATTCTATTAGATCAGTTATGGACACCGACTGATTGTCACATAATACAATGTAACACACTCTCAGATGCTGCATGTATGTTATATGAATGCTACAACATTTTGCTTGTAATGGATTTTGAGACACTTCAACACTCAACAGGAATTATTAGAGAAAAACATTATCAATTAATGTAAATTTTGAGAGATTTGTAAATTTAATTTTTGTGCAACTGACACAATAAAAAAAAAAAAGAAATAAACCACTTGTTTAATAAAACGGTTGTATAGTTCAGTTAGTAATGATTTATACATTGGATAAAGTTCCTTACTTGACTTTTCCTTAGATTCATTTGCTTTGGCTGACTGTGATCCAACAAATTCGGGTAAAATATCATCAGGTTCAACTAGCATTCCTTTATTTCTTTTGCTTTTGACCTGCACAGAATAATCACTGTATTAACAAGATAGTATATTTTTTTTATAATCAAAATGATGCTAAGGTTTAGGTTTATATTTTCAATTCAGGTTTATATTTTCAATTCAGATGGACGACAATTTCAACAAGAAAAAAAGTGCTCACCACTTCTGTAGAGTTTTTGACATTCTCGTTGCTACGTCTTACGACATTCTCGTTGCTTTTTATTTTTGAAACTTTAAGGAAAGATGAAAGGTGAAGTTTGTCAATAGAAAAGAAGCTACTGAAACCTTTTGCAGGCTTTGAGGTATTTTTTTGTCGAACTTTTCCAGCACTGCTCTCTCCAATATCTAAATTAGTCTCTGGTTCAACCATCCCTGAGGCTGATTCTGTGATTAAAGACAATGAAAATGAAAATTTAGCAAAAATAATATACTGCAGACCTGTTTGAACAAAAAATAAAAATGGTGGTATGACTATTTGATATGCAGTATTCGGTTTGTTACACCTAATAGTTCATAATGAATTTAATCATTTAACACAGTCCTGCAGTCGCAAATATGAGTCGTTGCATCAAAATCGGATGACTCAAATTCCATGTTAATTTGGAAGGTAATTTAGTGAAGTTGAAATATGATTCACTCAATTTTCATCCAACGGCGGAAATTGCTTAACTTTGTGATTGCGTGCTTCAGCTGACTGCATGAAATCTTGGTCAGACAATCACACGCAGTGGCAGATTGCATTTGTTGAGCATTTTATTGTGCATTATGAAATAAGCCAGCTATAACAAAATCCACAATAGTAAATAATGAATACCTGTAATTATTCCTAATATACTATCCAGCCAGTTAATTAGGCTAATAGGTTTAGAATAATAGTCTATTTAAACAAATTTGTGCTTGTATCTTATTCAGAACTTTAAAATACAACCTAAATATTTTTCACATGGTATCACGAGTTCTCAGTCGCAGAGTTGTAGACTTTGCCTTCATCCCTATTTGGTTCATGGTTTTCCCTAATTTACTAAAGCCAGCACTGTTTTGATTATTCCACCCTTTTCTGTCGCAAGTTCTAAATCACCCCTGCCATCAGAATTGCCGGCCAAAACCAGAGAGACCCTGCAAGATTGCAGCCAGTGTACAGCAGACACGCTGACTAAGCTCCGGCAACCTTCTAGAACGTACACATCACCTTCTCAACTTCATTTTCCAGCATGATTATCCCGTTCTTCTAGGCAGTCGTTTCTGGTCCTGTTTAAGGTATTAAATCTTCGTTTTGAGATACTTTTGTTTTTGGTTATTTTTGGAGCCGTTTGATCTGAATTTTATGCCTCATTTTTCCTAGATGAGATCTATGTTTCCACCTTTATTTTAAAACAATTTGTAAGTCTTTTATGTGTTATACTTCTGACTTTTCTAAGCATCATTGTGGTATTTTTCCATCTAGTTCAAGATTTAATAAGTCTCAAATAGGCAACTTCAGTTCAGTTAAAAAATAAATCAAATACATGCAATTGCAATCAATAAGGGTGGTTAATGGTTATGTGCATAATAATAACTGTAAAGGTGAATCCACTCTCCGAGACCATGGTAAAAATTGACAATGAAATAAAGTTATCTTTTATATTGTTTGCATATATATTTATTTTCATAAATTAAACGTTAATTCCATCTGGTTTACCTAAAATTGAATTTGAACAAGATGGAATATTGGAGTATTGATTGCTAAAGAAAAAAGACAAGAAAAAAGATTAACATATAACATTTGGGAAAGAGAGCAAAAAGTTTCATACCAATTAAACATTCATCTGAACTGTCCAATTGTTGGTTCTGTATACCAATGCCTTCTGTCTCTTCATCTCCCTCATCATAGCCTTCACCTGATCTTGACTCAAATTGAATTTCCTCATACAACTCTAATTCTAATTTCTTGTCTAAATTCCCTGTGCCTAAAACCCTCCGACTTTCCGAGTAGTAAATTGGACAAACTCCACACTCTTTGATGCTTAAAAGGCCACCAAGTTCTTTCATGTTACTTGTATAAGTTGCAATGCGGAATTTAAAAGAAAATTTTCTTTCATTACTCCGGAGTATGCTGTCAGAATGGTATGGATCATACCATACAAAAACATGATCCATGTTCAAATTCGTAATCGGTTTATGACTCCACCTAGACTCGTTTCCCACCTTCCTCTTTCCATTTTCTGAATAACACTGACATATGATTTCAACAAAGTATCCATGCTGCTGTGTTATATTAGATGGAGAAACAACGACCGAGAAAGTGAAGCCCAACGAATTGGAAATGTTGATGGTTACGGAGGAATCGTTTGTTGATCGGTGTTTGAACTGACTCGGAACACTGCATCCTGGCAGACAAATCTCGGCACTGTTATAATTGAAGCTGTGGGTTTGGAATCTGTACTTTCTCACCAATACATTGTGAAAGGCAGCACTTTTCATTGTTAATATGGCATCTTCTGTAATGCGGTCAAGGGAGGGTCCATCCAGTTCCATCTTCGTGCTATTCTTAAACGAAATGTATTTTTTCTTTCCAATCATGTTTATAGAAAAGGTCTTCAAAGTGGATACTGTCATAAGCGAGGTGCAGTTTTCGGCCTGAAACTCTTTGATGCTTGAAGGAAGTTCTGGAACACAGCGAAGTTTACTGCAATTGTCTAAAGACTGAACTTCTAGCATTGAGAGGTACTTGATGCTACCAGGCAACTCCTCCACGCTGCTTCCATCTAGTCTTAATTCATGCAATGATACTAAGGAACAAACGCTTGCAGGGAGTTCAATCAAGTTACAGCAGTCTTTCAAGTGTAGTAATGTTAATGATTCCAGACCATCAAAAAGGGCTTCTAACTTTGACTTAGTTACTACACTGCACTTAGAAACCCGAAGTTCAGTAAGTGATCTCAAGCGAGACAATTCATTTGGTAGACTTGTTAGACTTAAACCTTCTAGATTCAACGAACTAAGTTTGTTCATGTCACCGATTGATGGGTGCAGTATTTTGACTCCTGTATTGCTTAAATCCAACCTTACTATTGAATCCGAGGACAATGAAAATTCCTTCAGACTTAAGCAGCCTTTGACACTGAAGTTCTTTAAAGATGTTAAATGCTTCTCACCCATAAGACTTTGCAATTTTGTGCACCTATCCAGTAGCAAAGTATCAAGTGTGTCCTTAGAAAAAGCAGAAGGTTGAACTTCACACAATTTTTCACAGCCAGAGAGGCACAACTGTTTGAGTTTTAATGCCCCTGACAAATCAGGGAGGATGATCAATTTTTTGCACTCACTTAGGTCGATTGCCTCTAAATTCACAAGTTCCTGTAGTGATTCAAAAGTACACGTCAAATTTTATATAAATTGGTCTTTCAAGTACCATTCATTTTCACACCACACAACTGCATGGGACGACTCACATTATTTAATCTTTTATCTCATTTTCATTTGCATAAAAAATAATCCACAATCCAAATGAGTTAGTGTAACGTAAGTACACACACGCACCTGCACCCCGCACCAAAGATGTTCAATGTTGCTGTGCGGCAAACAAATCTGAATCAGCTTCTCAGCACAAAAAGGTTGTGGAAGAGACTTCAAGGGATAGCCATTCCACTCAAGGTATGTCAATTTGTCTAAAAATGGCATTATATTTTGAGGAAGATGCACAGTGCCCAATCTCTTCTTGCCCCAAGGGATGTGGAATTTCAGAAATCTTAATTTAGTCATCAAATTGAATGTGTCAGCTCGGACATGTAAATCTACTTTTTGAGACAAATCAAATATTATTCCTTCAACTGCATCAGCCCCCTGATAAAATGAAAGAAGTAACTACATTACCACAGCATATATCAACTATAATTTTTTATTTAAAAAATATTAACACTCCATACCTTGTTATATCTAAGCACATCAAGGATGTCTTTAGCATCCATCAGTCGGCTACGCTCTCCGCGTGCATTATATTCTTCTTGAACTATATTAAATGCCATCTTTTGTAGTAAGTCGTGCATTTGTATTCTATTGTTGTTTGAAATGGTTATAAGAGTTTTATCTTCGAGGATTTCTATCCCACTAGTTGCATTGAAACCAAAGGCATTCAGTATCCTCATGACAAAGTCTTTATCTTCACCTTTGAAAAAGAATGCAATGTCTAGAAACATTTCCTTCTCACGCCATGATAATCCTTTATAACTCGCTCTTAGCACTTCTTGAATTTCGTGAAAGTCTCCCCCCTTGCTCTCATAATAATTCAACTCAGATTCCCAGAATTTTGGTTTTCTGGAATGAAAATGTGAACCCAAAACTTTTAAAACTAATGGAACACCTCCTGCATATTCAACTGCCCTTTCCGAGAAATACTCGTAACCTTTTAATGGATGGCTTTGCTTGAAGGCTCCTAAGCTAAAAAGCTTTAGAGAGTCTTTAAGCTTCCATGTTTTGACCTCATATATCTCATCAACTTTTCCACTAAGTGTATGCCTGTCTCTCGTTGTGATGATGAGTCTACTCTTGGGTCCAAGGTCATCAAGTTCTTCACACAAATAATCTAATTGTGTAGCACTATCAACATCATCCAGAACAACGAAGCTTCTCTTACCATTGATCCTCCTCTTGATGAATGCGTGTAGTCCATGAACATCAGATGCAGTAACTTCTCGCTTCAGTAACTCACTAAGAAGCTTATTACGAACATATACTGGTCCGAACTTTTCTGATTCTTCGCTTACTTTTTCCAAGAAGCATACATTATCATAATGGGCAAAGTTCTGTGCAAACATCTGTTTGGCTATGGTTGTCTTTCCTATTCCACTCATGCCCCAAATTCCAATTCTTGGTATTGCTTTCAGTAACAATTCAAGATTTTCACTGTTCTCATCAACTTTAACAAGGTCTTTCAGTTCGTTAGGATACATGAGGGACAACTTCTGCAAAACATCTTCAACAATATTGTTGATAACTTGAGAATCATCCCTATAAAAAATATTTAATAAATAAACTCAACTTAAAGGAAAATTTCAATATGGTAAGTTTCTAAAAGGCTATAAGAACAGGATCAGCTTGTCGACAAGATCACTTGTGTTGGTGAACTAGTCATGATTCAATTGGATCTGGACAAGCAGACTAGCCGACAATTATTTATCTATATCATCCAGAATGATCATATCATATGTTCATCACAAATTCAGCATACAACATAACTATATACAGTTTCAAAAGTTACTTAGTATATATAACATGAGTAAAGAGGAATTAAATTAAAATCAAATTAAATACTTACCTATATTTGCGAGAGTCCCACCCAGATATATTGGCTGCCAAAGTGAGAGCGGCTTTCCACTCAGACACTTTGTCTACATGAGATATACTGTTGGCAAGTTCTCTATCATATTTTGCAAATGCCATCTCGTAACTCTCTTTCTGTCGACGTACATGTGATGGATCTATGTTATAGAACACAGGTATAACAACCTGTCCAAAAAGTTCTCTGCAATGGAGTATGTGCAGGAGTTCATCCAAACACCACTTTGAAGTTGCATAATCTTTTGAGAAAACAACAAGAGACATATGTGAGTCTTCGATTGCTTTGGTAAGAGCAGGTCCAACCTCATCACCCTTAACAAGCTTATAATCAATGTATGATTCGATATTTCTATCGCTAAGAGCTCGATGAAGCTGGGCAGTGAAGTTTGTACGTGTATCCTCTCCCCTAAAGCTAATAAATACATCATACTTTTTTTGAGCGATACGCATATCTCAGAATAAATGATCAACTAACTATCACCACCTTATTTTTCTTTCTTTTAGGTTCTGTTTGGTTTAAACCAAGAAATGGGTTTATGCTTATGCAGATGATAACATAACAGAAACAGAAACAAAGTCTTGTTGCATTGCATTCATATGCACTTTCATGGTCACGTAAGTAGGTTGAGTGCTTAGATCTATCACAAACAAACTTACAGGGACCCCTTTCTTTCACACTGTTTGATTTAAGCAATTTTGACCAAAGGAGAAAGAGAAACACAAACATGTAGGTCCCACAAGATTTTTTAAGTCCTCGTACATGTGCCAAGGAAGATGAACGAAAGAGACTGGTTTTTGTTTTTTCCTTTCAATGTGTTGATTTGTAATTTATGGTTCTGAGTCATTAAAAACAACATTTTTATACAAATAAAAAAACAACAAAATAAGAAAGAGGAATCTAGCCCATGAAAGCTGATTAAATAGAGATAGTTCTGGTCTGCCGTATTATTATAGGCAGTAATGTAATGTGGTAACTGTTCTGTCAAGGGTACAGGCCCCCTCCTGCAAGTTTAATGCATTTCTTTGCTTATCAAAAAAAAAAAAAGTATTCTTCATTGATGTATTTATGGGGTTTGCATGAAAACGAATAACATCTAAAAACTAAAATTTAAGGTAAAAAATTCAGCAAATTACTACCAAAAACTAACAAAATAAATCATCATAATATTTGGTCTTTTGTCGAAGCCTGCAATGGATTGTATCATCACATTAGGCTAAGACAAATCATACAAGTGATATTGATATTGCATCTTCACATGAAGTCGGAAGACATTAGATATAGATATATCGATCCACTAACTTATATATTGTTCAAAATCTACTCTTGCATACAATGTAAAAATTTTACTCACTTAACAAATTAACATCTCTCAATTAAGTGTCACAACCTCCATATACATGATCCACCACCAAATACCGCTTCACACAATGTTCAATTGGGACATAATACCATTGTTGGATCTTATAGGGGAACCAACATTGGTGTGGATTGGCACATTGGAAAAAGAACAACCACACAAGTGAGAAAGATACCACATCTTCATCCAAAATTTTAAGAGTATTTTTTTTCCACTTATTTGTTGTTCAACCTCCACTATTTTATCTAATGTTTATCTCTAACTAACACATGATACATCATAATATTTTTCCTTAAGTACGACGAAATTATAATACGTGTTTGACACTGGTGTCCATACTAGTATTAATACATTATAATATACTCCTTCCAGATTTTATTATAAATCGTTTTGTCATTACTAGTATAAAATAAAATACAAAAAGGAAGTACTTCAATTTGAACGTGAAGACTTAGAGTCGTCCCCTAAATTTTATCATAACATTAATTAAAGTTTTCAACCACCCTTATTTTTATTTTTTCCACCTTACAACCATACATTGTATGTTTCTGTAGACTGAGTAGTATTTTTCAAAGAAAGAATAGTCATGTGAAGGAGACAACATAATATTTTACTTTTGAATAGAGACAAAGAAGATATACTAAACAAATTAATCTGAGGCTGTCATTACCTTTATATATGCTAACCGATTGTGCCGTTTTATGTACAAGGAATAGGCTATCATTGATTACTTGCTAAAAACAAAATTATTGATATAATATCTGTAAGAATCATTAAACAAAATTGAAAATTGTTAAATGTCAAAAAGATTCCAAAAAAGTCTCAGTTCAGAAAAATCTAAAAATGTTGTATAATTTAAGGATTAAATTTGCACGAATATCGGCTCCTGCTCCCCAACTGCAAGTTATTGTAGTCATAGATCATCAACAGCTATTTTTTATTTTTCTTAAAAAAATTATGCATTATTGAAAGTTTTCCTTTTTGTTTCTTGAAGTGTGTTAACCCTAGAGTTAAGATGCAGAGTATATATATTAATGCAATGCAACCCTACTTTCATGTTTTCTTATACATCATAAATTGAAATTCAATAAAGGAGAAAAAAGAATGTCCTATGACCCGGCCTTTAACCAGAACAACACCTCTCACAATTCTAACAAAAAGTACGATGTTTTCATTAACTTTAGAGGAGAGGACACAAGAAAAACCTTCACTGCAGACCTTCATAAAGCTCTCCTCAAAGAGAATATTGATACATACATTGATTATAATCTTAAAAGGGGAGATGATGTTGGACCGGCACTACAGCGGCAATCATTCAATCACGTATGTCTGTTGTTGTTTTTTCTGAAATCTATGCAACCTCGAAGTGGTGTTTGGCTGAACTCACCCAAATAATGGAGAGTAGAAAACTTGATGACCATGTAGTTTTACCTGTGTTCTATGAAATTGATCCATCAAATGTTCGTAAGCAGGAAGGAAGTTACGAGACAGCATTCGCTAGATATGAGACAGAAGCCATTCAAAGTCGAACCTTCCGGGACAAGTTAACCGAGTGGAAAGCTGCTCTCACCCAGGCTGCCAATGTATCTGGATGGGATTCTCGTACCTACGGGTAAACACTGCATTTTGTTTGTTAATTAATTTGTCTAAAGCAACACTTTTGATTTGTTTAGTTTATATACTAGTACAAACTTACAAGATTGGATGAAGTTTGTATATTGTTTGTTTCATGCTTGCATGTTAGACCAGTCATTTCATATACTCCAACCAATTACACATGATTTTGTTTCACACAGTACCTACTAGTAGACCTGAAAAATTGATTAGCTTCTGGTAACTAATCTCGCTTACATATTGTGTGTATTTATATCCTCCTGTAGACGAACAAAACACTACCATCATTATTCAATTGTTTATAATTATATTTACTATTTGGTTTAGGAATGATCCTCAGCTCATCGACGATATTGTAAAAGACATTTGGAAAATGTTGTCCCTGAGGTATCCTAATGAATTGCAAAACCTTATTTTGGAAAATGTTGTCCCTGAGGTATCCTAATGAATTGCAAAACCTTATTGAAAATTATGAAAGCAATAAACATATTGAATCATTGTTGAAGGAACATCAAAGAATTGGAATCTGGGGCTTGGCAAGAATGGGAAAGGCAACTATAGCAAAAAAGATATTTGCCAAGCACTTTGCCCAGTATGACAGTGTATGCTTATTGGAAGATGTAAGAGAAGATACAGAAAGGTTTGGAGCACCACACATGCGTAAGAAGCTTTTCGATGAGCTACTAAAGCAACCAACTACTGCATCTGAGATTATTGGAGCTCACGCATTCATTAAGAGGAGTCTAAGTGGTAAAAAAGTTTTAATAGTTCTTGATGATGTGGATGATACAGAACAACTAGAAGATTTGTGAGCTACCTTGATGAACTTGGACCAGACAGTAGACTCATTATCACAAGTGATAGACATATGCTTGATGGAAAAGTTGAGAAGATATACATGGTGAAAAAATGGAAGTTTAAAGAATCTCTACAGCTTTTTAGCTTAGGAGCATTCAAGCAAAGGCATGTGAAAGAGGGCTTCGAGCATCTTTCAAAAAGGGCAGTTGAATATGCAGGAGGCATTCCGTTAGTCTTAAAAGTTTTGGGTTCATATTTTTATTCTAGAGAACCTGATTTCTGGGAATCAGAATTGAATCATCTCGAGAACAATGTGGAATCCCTGAGCAAAATCGATAAAGTGTTAAAATGGAGTTTTGATGTATTAACAACACGAGAGAAGAAAATCTTTCTGGACATTGCATTCTTTTTCAAAGATGAAAATAAAGATTTCGTCACAAGGATACTAGATGCATGTGGTTTTAATGCTACTGGTGGAATACAACTCCTTGAAGAAAAATCTCTTGTAACCATTTCAAATGGCCATAGAATACAAATGCATCACTTGCTACAAAAAGTGGCTTTGCAGATGGTTCGATGCAAAAAATATTGTATCCGCAGAGATCCGGAAGAGCGTAGCAGATTGTGTGATATTGAAGAAGTTCGTGATGTATTTAAAAGTAGAGAGGTAATTGAAGAACGCTAACATTTTCAATTCTTAATGTAAAAATTATTCTCGAGTTGATATCACTTTTTGACCTCTACTTTTGTTTATTTGTCAGGGTTCTCATAAAGTTGAAGGCATACAATTTGATTTATCTCAAAAAGGAAAGTTACATGTGAGAGTTGACACATTCAGCAAGATGACAGAATTAAGATTTTTTAGATTACATGTCCCCTTGGATAAGAAGAGATTGACAATTGTGTGTATTCCTAAGAATATCAGGCCATTTTCTGATAAATTGAGGTATCTTGAGTGGAATGGATACCCGTTTAATACTCTTCCACGACCTTTTTGTGCTGAGCTACTTGTTGAGATTCGTCTACCGCATAGTGATGTTGAATATCTTTGGAACGGGATGCAGGTGGGTGTCTGCAGACATAGATATCCAAGATTTCAATTTGAATGACAATTTTATTTTATTTATTTTTTTGTTGCATATGTTACTTGTAACAGGAACTGATGAATTTAGGAGGAATCGACCTAAGCGAGTGCAAAAAATTGATTAAGCTCCCTGATTTGTCTGGGGCATCAAAGCTCAAATGGTTGAATCTGGCAGGATGTGAAAGTTTATGTGAAGTTAAGCCTTCTGTGTTTTCAAATGACACACTTGTTACTTTGATTCTACATAGGTGCATAAAACTGCCAAATCTTATAAGTGGGAAGCATTTGACATCTCTTGAGAATATCAATGTCTATGGTTGCTCAAGCCTAAAGGTATTCTCGATATCCTCTGATTCAGTTGAAAGGTTGGACTTAAGTAAAACTGGAATCGAACTACTGCACTCATCAATCGGTTGTATGAGGAATCTTGCGTGGCTCAGTTTAGAAGGTTTAAGACTGACAAATTTACCGAATGAATTGTCTTGCCTGAGATCACTTACTGAACTTCACTTTTCTAACTGCGATGCAGTAACTAAATCAAAGTTAGAAGCCGTGTTTAATGGCATGTTGAAATCATTGAAAATACTATATTTGAAAGACTGTGGTAAATTGCTTGAACTACCTACGAATATCAATTCCTTATCATCATTGTATGAACTAAGCCTAGATGGAAGCAATGTGGAGATGTTGCCGGTTAGCATTGAGTACCTCTCAGAGCTAGAAATTCTGTCATTAGATAATTGTAGGAAACTTCGCTTTCGAACAAAGCTTCCTCCACACATTAAAGAGTTTAATGCCGACAACTGCACATCATTGGTGAAAGTGTCCACTTTGAAAACTTTCTCAGAAAGCATGAAAGGAGAGAATAAGTACATTTCATTCAAGAATGACATGGCGTTGGATGAAGCTTCACTTATTCGCATGATAGAAGATGTCATATTGACAATGAAGAGTGTTGCATTGCACAATATGTCAACAGAAAAATTCAGTTTGAAAACGCATAGCTACAATTATGATAGTGTCAAGGTGAGTTTACCAGGAAGCTCCATTCCAAAGTAATTTGAATACAGAACAACAGATTCATCATCCATTGCCCTTGATATTGAAAAGTTTTACTATTACTCGCGAGGTTTCATTTTTGGTGTCGTTGTTTCTCAATCCAATGGAATGGCGGAGAATGGTCATGGTGTTCAAATCCAATGTCAATGTCATTTGAAAGATGGAAAAAATGTGGGAATTGTGTCTAAGTGGCATCATAAAGCTATTGGGGATTTCAACGGAGATCATGTTTTTTTGTGGTACGATCCATACCATTTTGGAAGCATACGCCACTTTTTTAGCACTATTTCATTTGAATTCAGAGTTACAAGTGATAGTGGAGAACATGATAACTTTTTCAGTATTAAAGAGTGTGGAATATATCCAATTTATATCTCGGAATTTCCTATGCTTTTAGACAAACTGAATTATGAAGATGGCATAAAGTCATATTTGCGGGGTAGAGTTAAGTCTGATTTAGAAATGCTTAGCACACAACAGAGATTTGGACTTGAGTTCATGTTACTGCACAATCGGTATGAAACTTACAATTCTCACATATTCTTGTTCTTTTGTTGTTACTTAGTGCTGTGAAATTTAATATGATTTATAAATCGGTTAAACTTAAAGCATATTCACTATTACAATTAGAAATCTAGTTGTTCTTTTAGTTTGGAATTTTTTTTTTTTCTTCCCTATTTTCCTCCTGTGTTTTGCTGGCCTATCACTTGCAAGTTGCAAATTGTGTTCTATGATGGTTCCTAGATACATTGAAATTCAGTAAACTTTTTTAAACATTGAAATACCAAATTTGTAGATCAGAGACGGCTCACATTTCAACTGCATAATTGAAGTTAAAATATGTGATTGAATTTTGAGTTATCCAATCTTGATCAGACACTTTGCATTGTGTGCGTCAAATAAAATATTTCTCAATTACAATATGACATTTCAAATTTTTATTGATTATGACCACCATTATCATGAATTATGTGATTATGAATGGTATCTTCCATTATACTGTTTTTCTTCATTTTGTTTAGAGAATAGGCTGAAACTTTGTATACATTATTGGACAGTGAAACTGTTAGAATATATATCTCATGTTTAAAGCTAGCAGGATATAACATAGAACATATGCATACTCCAACACAACCAAATTAAAATGAATTATCTTAGGAACTAATTTGACTGTATTTTCTCTGCAGGTGCCATGTTTACTAATTCGACTCTTTCTTTTTTCTTTTCACAATGCATGTGTTAGAAAGTTGTATTTTTCATCGAATTATTGTGGATATTAATAACTGGCTTCAAGGATTATGACATTATAAATACTAGAATGCTTTTGCTAATTGAAATGTTCATATCATTGTAACAGTTGAAAATGAAAACTAAGAGAGGCACTTCATTGGGTAAGCAGCCATAACTAGCAATGCTTCCACAGTTGTTGGCAACATTTCTTTTCAGAATATGGTTGGTGAAAATATTATAAATGTAAATGGTGAAAGATGAAGTATATATCATGGATGTTTATGGTTAACTTCAGACAGAAGCTTCAGTTGGAATGCAAATCTCCTTGCAGCTAAATCAGTGCAAGGAACAATTCTTGATTGCTATCTTTTTCATTTTTTTTTTGTTTCTTGAGTTTGATGTATAATAAAGAATATAATGCAAGAGTTTGTGTTTTTTAGTGCTTTGTATCAAACCAAGATAATTCCTTATTTCTTTTGGCTCATACAAGGAGCACATCCTTCATTTCTTCCACAAACCTCATAAATGGCTTCCATGGATCCATCCATCAACAATTCAATTTCCACTGCTCTCAATTTATCAATTGTTCAAAATTCACTGAATTTTCCACTATTCCTTCAGTTTCAAAAATTTCCATTGCTCACTTATTAATAAGTCAACTTCCGATTCAACACTTCTCAATTGGACACCTACACTTCAATTTGACTTCTACCCAACAATTTATCTAAAACCCAAGTTATAGAGTTATTAACACCCTACTATTTAACAAGCCTTGCAAAAAGATTCTCTCCACAGTGCCTAAAAGTGAGTGAAGACAACATTCTAACCAATGCATGTTGTTACTTAAAAATAGAGCAATGCTATTTTGACAACAAAAAATGAAAATGTTATAAAAAATGTAACCTTTATTCCCCTAACCGTATTATTATTCGGCGTGGACAACCAAAAATTGTCCATTTATCATTTCTCTAAAAATATTTATGCGCTTCACAAGCAAAAAGAAGAAATAACTCCAAACAAACAGTACAATTAAAGGTCAATTTCAAGATACGCAATCAACAAATTTCTGTGATTTCTAACTGCTTTAATAATTATGAATGTACTTAAAGTAACAACAAGAAGAAAATATAAGATTCATATAAGTTTTATCTTATGTAGTATCACCTTTTTAACATCTTTAATGTAAGCAAACAAATACACTTTTAGCTTATTTCATTTCATATGCTGGTATCAAACTAGGACAAAAGGAACTTATACATCTGTGTATTTGTCATCTGATTTGTGGTTCAAAAACAATCTTTATCCGCTATATATTTGCTTCAAGGATGAATACTATTTTCAGGTAGAGACTTAGTGTGCGTGTTTGGAAAAATAGAAAGTCACGTTCAAACTCTCCCATTTCCTGCTTTTAAAAATCACAGTGAAAGATGCCTTGGGATGCAAGATTGTTGTTCTCGACGTGGTCACGAACACGCTGTACTGCAACCATAATCCAAAAATTCTGCTACATTTCAGACTTAGTCTTACCAAACTAATCTGAGTTTATTTCTCTTGAATATATTAAACTGGCAACAACTGAAAAATAATCCTGGAGGAAACATATACAATTTTCAAATGAGAAACAAAAATCGCAAAACAAAAAAGTATTTGTGATTTCAAAATGCTTGCAACGAATGTTGCTTGTTCATTCTAAAAAATAACATTGAGAATCATTCTAAAGGGAGAAAAACTAAGCTACAATATTTGTTTAATACGAAAATTAAAACATGGGACTTAAATGAAAGATTTCAAACATATTGTCCGCTAAATTAAATGAAAGGATGAACCATATTATAGTCATTCCTAATAATACACAGTGAATTTTGCCAAGAGTTCAAATTATAATACATATTTTATACTACCACATACTATCTTCATGTTACTATTTTCTTTTAAAATAAGTTTCAAACCGCGGGTCTTACTCTAACTTCGATCTTGTTGCTGGCTCTGTCACGCCCAATTTCAGGTGCAAATCAATCTCCACAAGGACTTCAATGGACCTCTTTCAAAAAAATAAAAAAAGTACTTGGACCTGCTTATTAATTTTTTGAATAAAAACAGAAATTTTATTAATGGAAAATGTCTTTACACAGCTGGCCCCTTATAAAATTAGGCACATCCTTAATCCATGTCCTAGTCCCTTCATTAAGGGCATGTTTAGCACGATAATGGGCCACCATATTGTTGGCCCTTCTAGCAAACGTATTTTTACAGTCATGGAAAAGGGAGAGCTTGCGTTTAATCATATTCACCATTCTTCCCCAATATTTGAAGTTGCATAAAACACCACAAATCTCCTTGATAACTACTTCACTGTCAGATTCTAGAATGATGAGCTTCAGCTCCAAACTGTGTGCAAGATCCAACCCCAGCAAGATAGCTCGCGTCTCTGCCATTACCGCATCTGAGAAACCTCTTTCAACCTCCATATAAGCATTTGTTGTCTAGGGGGAGCTTTGACCTTCCAAATTCTGGTCCAAAGAGAGGTTAGGTTCTCTTGAGTAGAGGATCCTTCATGCTGATCTTTTTCCCATTCATTGATCCAGTAATAGCCGGACTTACAGTGTAATCACCATCTTTGGTCCCCATCCAGCAAAGGCTATCATCTTCTTCCATGTTAGTAATAGGAATTTGTAGGATGGCCTCTCTTTCTATGGAAATAAAATTATTATTGATGACCTCTTCTTTCCAGCATTGATTTTCTTTGCTTAAAAGATCGTTGACCATGGAGATCCCTGGTTTAAGATGATCCTTTTTTAGGATTTGAAGGCCCTTGAAGCTAGGAATCCAATTACCATAAGTAATGTTAAAACCTTTCCCGTTCCCAATGATATTGGACCTGCTTATAGAAAACATGGATCCAAAAGAATGTTATATACCAACTAGTTCCGTTTATAATTTCCTGATTTGTATAAAGATGCGCTATATTAATTTTAGGGGAATGCTAATGAGTGCCCTTGGGGCATTGGTTAAAGTGTTAAAATTAGTAAATTTGCATTAAAAAGTGGTGTAATTATTGATAAGACAAAAGTAAAAACTTATATTTCCAAGACAAAATTTCTATTAAAGGATTCCTTAACCATTGCCCTTAAGGCACTGGTTAGCAAGACCCTTAATTTTATCGCTGTATGTTTCAGTTGGAAGAAAGTTTATCGACCATGTCTTGAGTACATTAATTTTAGCCCTATATTAATTAAATCAATCTCATAAATTCTTGTTACTAGAGATCATCGTATTCATGACATATTGGGACTAAATATGATTACTTCTCCCAACTGAGATTCAAATCTTAGTTTCCCCCATTGTGAGAATTTAATCCCTTTACTTGACTCAACCCCCGTTTGGGACGAGTAAGACAAACACACACATATATACATATATATTAAATTATAATCGAACTTGGTAGTGACAGAAGAATGATAGCATATATAAGAAATTTGTAAAAGGGGGAAAAAGTTTCTTGCCTATTAAGCAGTCACAATTTTTATTCAAGGCCAACTCTTGGTTTTGTACCTGGGTACCTCGCCCAATGCTTGACTCTTCACCAGATGTGTCACTTGATTCAGAATGGGAGGGGACTATCAGAATACAAAGCAAGAACATAGAGTCAAAATCGTTTCAAAATATAGGGATCGAAGTCTCACAATTGCACTACATGGAATCCAAGAGTGAAATAAAGCTTTAATAATACTTATTGTATTTAAGATTGCACATGTAAGAATAATATGTTTAATTAAATTATGATCAAACTTAATTATTTGAAAGATAGTATTCAGTTGGGTACACCTAATGGTTTATAAATTCAACCTTCCCTTCCTCTCACTTTATCCGACTGCAAACTTAAGTCTTAGCAGAATTGGGTTATCCACGGTGAAACAGTCATGCAATCGCAAATCTTGTTCACTGGATGAAAATCATATGACTCAAACTCCCGATTAATGTTGAAGCCAGTTTAGTGAGGTTGAAATATGCGTCAATTCAATGGCCGAAATTGCTTGACTGGTTGATAGAACACGTAAGTTCAAGATAATGAAACCATCTATTATTTATGAAAGAATGGAGCTATGAAGATCTACAATGAGGAAAACGATAACCGGAGTCAAAGGCTCCTACTGCAGAGAGAGAACTCTCCTAACTACAACCATCAACAATAAGACTGAATGATTCCCACACTCCTCTTGTTGAATCTAAATAACTAAGATTCCCCTCCCTAAAATTTGGTAATCATACTCTAGCTCACTTACTAGTTCTCCCTTAACCCCACACCGTTTCTTCTAGTATATGCATAGGTCTCCTATCACTGTGTGATTCCGTGCTTCCATTGACCGAATGGAATCCAGGTCACATACAGTAGTGGTAGATTTCATTTGTCGAGCATCTCTTGTTGCATTTGGGGATAAGCCAAAGTAGTAAAGGAGATAGTGGGACTTAATGTTAAAATTTGTTTGCTATTTGGTTTTACAAAACATGACTTGCGGATTGTTACTGGTGTATGAAGCCACATTAGTAAAGGAGATACAAGACATGATAGGCAACCTTCTGCAAAAATACTAGTGCATCCAGATAATTAAAAATAAAATGAAAAATAAGGATGATAAGTAAGAAAGAAAGAAAGAAAGAAAGAATAGTTATTAAACTGTTCTAAGTAAGTTTTTGTGATAATGAGATGAAAAAGGACCTGGTTTAATAAAGTAGTAGTAGGAATAAGCACATCATATATGAGACTATGGAAAGGGAGAAAGAAGTTTCAGACCTTGTGCAATACTACGTCCTGATTCCAATTCCACTGCCTTCTTCAACTCTTCTTTCTTTGGTGAATCCAATTCCAATTCGGATAAAACACTCTCCAATTCTTCATCACTTACAAGTCGTACCCCGCACTCTTTAATACCAATTGAACCATCAACTTCCCCCATATCGTTTGTAACACAAAACTCAAAATAAATCTCAGGTTTATCAAATTTGAGAATGCTGTCACAATGAAATGGATCGTACCACACATAAACATGATCCGAGTTCAGTTCCATGATATCAGCATTTAGCCAGCTAACCTTTATACCTTGTTCTCCCAAGTTGCATTGACACTTTATTCTAGCTTCACCCTTCTTCATTCCATCTCCACCAGATGGAGAAAGAACCACTGTGTATATAAACCCTAGCAGGTTGGAACGATCAGGAAGCAAATTAAAGGTAATGGAGGAGTCAGTAGCTATTTGACATTGCAACAGAGTTGGGATACATGTTCCTGGTTCACAAGCATCAACACTGGTATAGTTGTAGCTGTGAACGGCCACACGAAGTCTTCTTACAGACACATTTTGAAACACAGCACTCATCATTGTTAAATTGAGACTTTCCATTATAAGTCCGAGTGAATGTCCATCCAAGTTCAAGCTGTTACTGAATGAAATGTGTTTGGTTTTTCCCATCATCTTTGTTGCTAAATTTTTTAGACTTGACACTGAAACGAGTGACGTGCAGTTAACTGCATTTAACACTGTGATGAGAGGTGGAAGCTCTGGTATGCACTCAAGCTCCCTGCAATTCACCAAAGAGAGAATTTCCAATTCTTCAAGTTTTTTAATGCTTTCAGGCAACTTCTTCATGTTGCTTCCATCAAGGTTTAATTCCATTAACTTTGATACAACGTCGATGTTGTTGGGGAGTTCAAACTGGTTTATAAAATCCTTCATATGTAGTATTCGTAGGTAACGTAAGCCATGAAACAGCTCATGTAGCTGTTGTTTCTCAACTATTAGTCTACTGCCAGAAATCTTCAACTCCCTTAGAGATATTACACTAGGTAACTTCTTTGGAAGATGGTTGAGTCTTAAACTCTCTAGATTAAGTCGTTTAAGTTTGGGAAGATCCCCAATTGATAGGTCCAGTGTTTGGATTCCTGTACTGCTTAAATCCAAGTTTTCAATTAAATCCGAGGACACTGCAAATTCCTCCAGACTTTTGCACCCATCCACACTGATCTCCTCCAAAAAACTTAAACGTTTTTCACCTCTAACCCTCCTAACCTTTGTACACCTATCCAGTATCAAAGTAACAAGTGTGTCTGTGCGTAAAACAGATGGATGAAGATCAACCAGACTCTCACAACCAGAGAGATTGATCCATTTAAGTCTTGACGCCTTGGACAAATCTGGAAGCTGTACAAAATGCTTGCATTCACTCAGGTCAATTCCCTCTAGTTTATCAAATTCCTGTGACATTTGAAAAAGATGATATGATCAAAATGTAAATCATGTATCCCCTGCCACAGTTATTTAACATTGTTGTGTAATGATGTGTGTGTGTGTGTGTGTGTATTTTACCTGTATCCCCTGCCAGAGTTCTTTAACAATGCTGTACCGCATGCGGATCTCAACAATTAACTTAGCCTTGAAAGGTTTTGGAAGAGACTCAAAAGGGTATCCGTTCCACTCAAAATACCTCAGTTTATTTGAAAATTGCTCGAGAAATTTGGGAAGGGGTAGGTATGTATTAGTACATTTCTGGTTAGAGGGTGCATAGAGTTTAAGAATTCTTAAGCCTTTCATCTTGGTGAATGTGTCTGCACTTAAAGGTAAATTATTATTTTGAGACAAATCCAACATTATGCCTTCATTGAAGCTACTCCCCTGACAGGACAAGAAAGTAAAATGTATCCAGTTAATAAGCTACATTTTATTAGATAGTAATTTTACTGTGTTGAAAAAAATGTCAGTTTTTCTTCCCCTTTACCTTGTTTTCTTCAATTACTTCAAAGGCTGCTTTTCCACTCAGTCGAGTATGTGTTGCAGGGTCTGTGCCACAATCATTGCATATGTCCGAACCCATTTTTTGTAGCAAGTCGTGCATTTGTATTGTATGGTCATTTGAGATAGTTATCAAAGCCTTGTCTTTGAGGACTTCTATTTCGCTACTTGCTTCGTAATCACAAGCATCTAGTATCCTCGCAACACAATCTTTCTTTTCTCCTATGAAAAAGAATGCTATGTCTAGAAATACCTTCTTCTGTAGTGCATCTAAGTCATCATAGCTCAATTTTAAAACTTTATTCACTGCAGCATTAGAATGCTTACCGAGTTTCTTAAAAGCACTCTCCCAAAATTCAATCTCTCTTGAACGAAGAAGTAAAGCAAAAACTTTAAGGGCCAGTGGAACGCCCCCTGCATAAGTGATTGCCTTTTGCAAGAGATGCTCATACTTCTCTCGGGGATGACTTGGCACGAAAGCTTCTAGGCAAAAAAGCTCTAGAGATTTTGGATCTTCCCATTGCTTGACCTCATATATCCGATGAACTCGTTCACTCAGCAATTGTTTGTCTCTTGTTGTTATAATGAGTCTACTATCTTTATGTAGCGCACCATAATCTTTACATAAATATTCAAACTGCTCTAAACTGTCCACATTATCAAGTACAATCAAAACTTTGGTACTTTTCAGCCTTCTCATATGAAATGTAGATATTACAACATCAGATGGGGAAAATTCTTCCTTTAGTAGCTCTGAGAACAGCTTGCTAACAGAATATTCTTTAGCATTAGCAAAGCAAACATGGTCATATTGGGCAAAGTGTTTGGCAAACAAGACTTTGGCAATGGTTGTCTTTCCCATTCCACCCATACCCCAAATTCCAAGTATTTGAACACTTTCCAATAATGATTCTACACATTCACAGTTTTTTTCATTTCTCACAACGCCTTCCAGTTCATTAGGGTATCTCAGTTGTAGCTTTTGCAATACATCATTCACAATTTTCTGGATGAGGTTAGATTCATCCCTGACATAGTAAAAATAAAAGAGCAAACGACACAAAAAGCAAATATTAATTAAATTTATCATAAATATGAAAATATATTATGCACAGAAAGCAAGAAAATAATAACAAGAGGAATTTTATATTTTTTCTTTATCGATCTTTACGCCCATGCATAGGATCAGTGACGGATTCAGGATTTTTGAATAGTGGGGGCACCATATATAAAATTGTCGTCTACAATTTTTTATATTATGAAAATTTTGAATGATTTTATCATTTTCAATATCAATAAAAATATTTTTCTCTATAAATCATTAAACAATCATTTAACTGGTCATCTCCCACTCGATTTCACATCTGATTCTTGATAATATTCATATTATCAAGAAAAGATTTGAGATATATGATGATATGTGTGGACTAAGAGAGAAATAATTTGTGGTTAGTGTGGGCAATGTGGTTAAAATGTCAACAATTGATACATTATTATACTAAAAAAAAGTGTTTTTAAAAATTTTGTGTGGGCACTGTTAGGAGGTTTAAACTTTGTGCTTAAGCTTTTAATCTTGTTTTTAGTGTAATTAGGGCTTACTTGGCAGAGGTTACTTGTAATGCAAGTTAGCTCAAATTGCTTGGATACTTTACTATAAATAAGTATCCACTCTTTGTATTTGACAACTGAATGAATAAACAATCTTTTTCCTTACAATTGGTATCTAGAGCCGGTGTTAAGGGCTTGTAGAACAAAGTTTCAAAGCACAGCTTTTTGGCGGGAAAAGTTTGTTACGCGTGTATCTCTCTCTTCTTCCACCTTCATCCTAAGCTTTCAACAATGGCAGATTCTACAAATTTCGCACAACCTTCTATCCCCAAGTTTGATGGATTTTATGATCATTGGGCCATGCTTATGGAGAACCTTCTTCGTTCCAAAGAGTTTTGGGATCTAATTGAAACTGGTGTCACCGTTGCTCCTGAGAATCCAACACTAGAGCAAGAAAAGGCTGCAAAAGACAGTAAATTGCTTGATCTCAAGGTAAAGAACTATCTTTTTCAATCCATCGAAAGAACAATCATGGAAACCATTCTAGTTAAAGATTCAGCTAAAGATATTTGGGAGGCAATGCGTAGAAAGTATCAAGGTTCTACCAAAGTGAAACGTTCTCAATTACAAGCTTTATGCAAGGAATTTGAGATTCTTGCAACGAAAGAAGGAGAAACCATTGATGAATACTTCGCAAGAACTCTTTCCATTGCAAGCAAGATGACAGCACAAGGTGAGAAAATGGATCAAACACTTGTTGTTGAAAAGATACTAAGATCTTTAACAAGTAAATTCAATTACGTGGTGTGCTCAATTGAGGAATCAAACGATGTTACTACACTCTCAATTGATGAGCTTCAGAGCAGTTTACTTGTTCAAGAACAACGCATGAAATCTCAGAATCAGGAATTTGATGTTGAGCAAGCTTTGAAGGTTTCCAATGGTGGAAGAGGGTCTGTGGGATTTGGTAGAGGAAGAGGACGTTTAGGTGCTAGAGGAAGAGGTAGAGGAAGAATCAACAAAGCAAGTGTTGAATGTTTCAAGTGTCACAAGTTGGGACACTATCAGAATGAATGTCCTCTATGGGAAGAAAATGCAAACTATGTTGAGTTTGAAGATGGTGAATTGCTTCTAATGGAACAATCTTGCCTGAATACAAATGCCAAAGATGAGGTATGGTTTCTTGACTCAGGGTGTTCAAACCATATGATAGGAACTAAAGATTGGCTATTTGATTTTGATAGTGAGTTTAGAGAATCAGTGAAGTTGGGTGATGATTCTAAAATGCCAGTAATGGGAAGAGGTAACTTGAAACTGCTCATTGGTGGTATAATTCAAGTTATAACCAATGTGTATTATCTCCCTAGACTTAGAAACAATTTTCTTAGTATTGGACAACTTCAGCAGAAGAATCTAACAATTGTTTTTAAGAAAAATACTTGCAAAGTATATCATGAAGAGAGAGGTTTGATAATGTCAACTCAAATGAGCACCAATAGAATGTTTGTTATCTCTTCACCAGTCATTATTCCTGAATGCTTGAAGATGGAAAAATGTGAAGATGCCAAGATATGGCATTATAGATATGGACATCTCAGTTGGAAGGGTTTGAAAATTTTGATGAAAAAGAATATGGTGAGAGATTTGCCAGAATTGCAAGAAATTGAAACAAAATGCAAGGATTGCTTGTTGGGGAAGCAACATAGGGAAGCTATTCCAAAAAGGGCTCAATGGAGGGCTTCACAAAAACTTGAATTGATTCACTCTGACTTATGTGGCCCTATCAAACCAAGTTCAAACTCTGGTAACAGATACTTCATGACTTTTACTGATGAAAGAATCTGAATGCTTGATAAAATGCTTGAGATCAGATAGAGGAGGAGAGTATACTTCTACAGAGTTTAATGAATTCTGTAGTACAAATGGAATCAAGACACAGCTTACCACAGCTTACACACCACAACAAAATGGTGTTTCAGAAAGAAAGAATAGAACTTTGATGAACATGGTAAGAAGCATGCTTCTAGCTAGACAAGTTCCAAAGGTTTTCTGGCCAAAAGCAGCAGTTTGGGCCACTCATGTGTTGAATAGAAGCCCTACATTGTCAGTCAAAGACATGACTCTAGAAGAAGCATGGAGTGGTGTAAAACCTTCAGTGCAACATTTTAGAATTTTTGGATACTTTTCCTATGTTCATGTGCCAGATTCTCAGAGAAAGAAACTGGATGATAAGAGTTTTAAATGCATTTTACTTGGTTTGAGTGAAGAATCAAAGGGTTATAAGCTATATGATCCAAAAGGGAAGAAAGTAGTGATTAGCAGAGATGTTGTATTTGAAGAATCTCAGGGATGGAACTGGAATGATAGTGAAAACACTCAATCAAGTTCCTATTTAATTGATAATGATGTGATAGAATTCACAGCTGATGAACCACTGAACCAAACTGATACTGAGGTGCCTCAACTTGATGATATAAGTGAAGTTAACTCTTCAGATCATGATAATGTTGTTTCTAATCATGAAGAAGAAGTGGAAATTGAGTCACCTGAAGAAAGAGAGCTTTCCCCTAGAACAAGAAATCCACCAGGTTATTTGAAAGATTATATAACTGGAAGAGAAGCTGAAGAGAATGACCTGCAGAGTGGTCTAGCTATGTTTAACACCTCAATTGATCCCATTACTTTTGATGAAGCATCAAAATTGAAGGTGTGGAGAGAAGCTATGAAGCAGGAGAATGAAGCTATTGAATCCAACAATACTTGTGAACTGACTGACTTACCAGCTGGTTCTAAGAAAATTGGAGTAAAGTGGATTTATAAAACTAAGTTGAATGAAAAAGGGGAAATTGAGAAGTACAAGGCCAGATTAGTGGCTAAGGGATATGCACAAAATCTTGGAATTGACTACAATTAAGTGTTTGCACCAGTGGCAAGATGGGATACCATCAGAACAATTCTAGCAGTTGCAGCTTGTAAAGGGTGGAAAGTTTATCAGCTTGATGTTAAAAGTGCATTTCTACATAGAGAATTGATTGAAGATGTATATGTTGAACAACCACTAGGCTATCAGAAAAAGGATGCAAGTAAGGTTTATAAGCTCAAGAAGGCTTTGTATGGTTTAAGACAAGCACCTAGAGCATGGTATAACAAGATAGAATCTTACATTGTTTAGGAGAACTTTAAGAAATGTTCTCATGAACACACACTATTTGTGAAGAATAATTCTAGAGGGAGAATGCCTATAGTTAGTTTGTATGTTGATGACCTTATCCACTGGAGATGACTCTGAGATGTTTGATTCATTTAAGCACTCAATGCAAAGAAATTTTGCCATGACTAATTTAGGGAAAATGAGATATTTTCTTGGAGTCGAAGTTAAGCAATGCAATGAAGGGATCTTCATTAGTCAACACAAATACTCTACTGAAATTTTAGAGAGATTTGGCATGGAAAATTGCAACATGGTGTGCAATCCTATAGTGACTGGAAGCAAACTGGTGAAAGATGAGAATGCTAGAGCAACAGATGCCAGCAAGTATAAGCAAATGGTTGGATGCATCTGTCTGCTATTAAAAGAATCCTAAGGTACTTGAAAGGAATATCAAGCTATGGAATTTTGTATAGGAAAGGAGAAGAAGTAAAGTTGACTGGATGGTCAGATTCAGATTATGCAGGAGATGTTGATGATAGGAAAAGCACATCAGGCTATGTGTTCATGATTGGTGATAGTGCAATAGCTTGGTCATCTAAAAAACAGCCTATAGTTACTCTTTCTACTACTGAAGTAGAGTATGTAGCAATAGCTTCATGCTCATGTCAAGGAATCTGGCTTAGAAGAATCTTGCATCACCTGAATGAAGAACAAAAGAAAGCAACTATCATCCAATGTGACAATAGCTCATCAATAAAGCTATCTAAGAATCCAGTTATGCATGGCAGATGCAAGCACATAGATGTGAGGTTTCACTTCTTGAGGGACTTAGCTAAAGATGGAATTATGGAACTGAAGCATTGTAATTCACAAGACCAACTGGCTGACATTATAACAAAGCCACTGAAACTTGAAGCCTTCTGCAAGTTAAGAGTTGAACTTGGTATTGTGGAGGACTCATTTGACTCAAGATAGATCCTTTGTAAAATGATTTATGAGATTGTTCAGTTTAGGGGAGGGATTGTTAGGAGGTTTAAACTTTGTGCTTAAGCTTTTAATCTTGTTTTTAGTGTAATTAGGGCTTGCTTGGCAGAGGTTACTTGTAATGCAAGTTAGCTCAAATTGCTTGGATACTTTACTATAAAAATAAGTATCCACTCTTTGTATTTGACAACTGAATGAATAAACAATCTTTTTCCTTACAGGCACAAGCCCACAGATGCAACAACATGCATCTGTCCCTGCATAGGATTGGGCACTTTTTTTTTCCAAGTAGTCTAATGACTAGAAATTATTCACCTTACCAACTGAGTTATACTCAAAGGGACAAGACTGTGCATATTGTTGTTTATCTTATGGATTTTTTTCAGTGAAGAATACTCGTCACTTGTTAGAGATGAATTAGGAGGTGGAGGTGTCTCCTTATGGGAAGCAAATTATTGTATGATGTGGAGTCAGCTATTGTTGTTATGGATATTATTAATCCTCATTTGATTTTTGCCTAGTTTTTCTTTTTTCTAGGCTTAGGCCCTCATCTTAGCGTATTCTCCCTCTGACCGTAATTATAAGCGAACATTTACTTTTTCGGTTCATTCAATAACTAATATATTTGGTATGTAATACATTAAGAAAGATATAGAGATTACGGGTTTACAAGTTTAGTAGAGAGTGAGAGTAATTTTTGTTTTGTATTAATGGTGACACAAGTTATTTGGGTTAACAAGTTTTTGAGAAAGGTGTTGAAGGTGGATGTTACAAGATTCTTTCTCAGCATTTCATGGTTCATAGCAAAAAGTATGGTTCTTATGCCTAGAACGATTTCTCAATTCTCATCACTTGAATCTGAATGATGTATCTCATGTATTTGCATTGCAACCTTTTGTTTTTGTTTTTTTCCTTTCTTTTTTGTAAGAAAAACTAATCAATATATGTGACCATAATACAATTAAATCACTTCATCACATAGATTCTAATTATATATTGCCTATTTGCCTTCTCAAGAATACGTGGGCCCCTGATGGGTATTTCACAAAGCATATATAATTTGAGAGTTCCTTTGGTAAAACAATAATTGTACTAAAATATTTATGAAATCACATGTTATTTTTTGGTGTTATCCCTCCCATTTTAAGAGGAAAGGTGCCCTCATAATCCAGAGTTCAGGCAGAAATAAGTAAAGTATAGTGAAAAAAATTTCAATCACATGTTCATCTTATATACAAAAGATACTTTCTTTATACTCCCACCGCTCCATATTAAGTGATATGGTTGACTCTGTCACACATACCAATGCATATTTTTTATTTTTTATTATAAAAAATTACGAAAAAATAATACTTTAAAAATATTCATTGAGACAAACCCAACAACATCTTATATGATATTATTTATCTTTGTATATTAGTAGAAAAATGTGGTCAATAGTCTACATTGTCAAACAATTCATCTATTGTCGGACGGAAGGAGCAGTAAAAATCACCACAAAAAACAAGTGTCCGACAAAACTTAGTGGCGGACAAAAGCCTAAACTAAACTTAACTTTTTTGAAATTTTTCAAAAAGTATGGTTTCTAAGTTCTAACACTTACTCCGTCACATTTTATATACATCCTTCAATCACCATTATAAACAAAAATTATTATTTTAATTTCATTCATTAAATAATGTATGTGGTATATAATAAAGATCATATACATTATTAATTGAATGAATCTAGAATAACTTATAATATCTTTTTTGTATCCTTAAATAAAAAAGAAATAACGAATGCATGAAGTAAAACTTTTTTCAAATATTAAGAATATAGTAGTTTCTTCTTTTTATGATTAAAAAATACTTCCTCCGTTCCAAAATATAAGCAAATTTAACTTTTTAGGTTCATTCAATTAATGATGTATGTGGTTCATAATATTGACCACATACATCATTAATTGAATGAACCTAAAAAGTCAAATTTGTTTATATTTAGAAATGGAGGGAGTATATAATTCACTTTTTAACATATCAATTTCTAACTATATGAGGAGAAAACCTTTTTAACAAATCATTTTAGGAATTTCCATTCAAAAAATAATAATTAATTATGTTTAGAAATTAACACATGGTTACTTACCTGTGAGTTTGAGTATCCCATCCAGAGATATTAGCTGCTTCAGTAAGGGCAGATCTCCACTTAAGCACCATACGTTTGTTGGATGCATTATTTTTGGTCCCAAGATCTCTCTCATGTTTTGCAAATGCTTTCTCATAACTGTGAGTCTGATTTCTTATGTGAGACGGATTTGTTTTATAGAAAACAGGTATAACAATTTGACCATGATCTTTTCTGCATTCAAGCACTTTCACTAGTTCTTCCAAACACCATTTTGAAGTTGCAAAATTTTCAGAGAAAACAACGACGGAGATGTGTGAGTCTTCAATAGCTTTTGAAAGTGCTGGCCAAACATCTTCTCCTCTATCGAGCTCATAATCTATGTATGTTTTTATTGATTTATGAATCAGAGCTTCGTAAATATGGTTGGTGATACCATACCTAGTGTCTTCGCCTCTAAAGCTGACAAACACATCGTACTTCTTGCTAGAATAAAACATTATGCCTTGATTATTAGAACCTACAATTCAGTATGAACAAAACAAATATATGACTTTCTTTTATCAGCTTGGAGTTGGTGACAAGGTTGTGCACAGTACACCGTAATGAGACTAATTATTACTATAATCAATCAAGATTTAAAATAGGGTTCAATTTGGTCAGGGATCCAAAAGCAAAAGGACAGAAACATCACATTATTACAGCCTATATTGCTACTTTTATATTTTTTTAGTGACTTATAGCTATTCATGATCACATCCTTTCAAATAAAACGGCACAATCATTTAGCATAAAGTAACATAAATGTTTAAAAGGGGTCATGCTAACATGAGCCTTGGGCACAACTAAGGTTTCTATTAAATTTCAATCTTTTGTAAAATAAATTGACACATTTTTTGATATATAATTTTTATTTTTTTTTATAATAAGATATATAATTTCTATCATTAATCTTTTAACATGAACCTTTAGAGCACATGTTTGCATTTCCTATGTTTAATAACCCAACTTTAAAGTAATGACAAACTAAGATTTTAAATTTTATCAATTCATGATTTTTTTTAATCCATCTTCCTTTGTCTGTATTTGAAAATAAAATATTGTTCTGTCTCTTTCATAGTCATTGGTAATTTGGAGTTCAATTGTGATGTAAGAATAATTTAACCAAATATTACTGCCTTCAAAAATTGAATTCAGGTTTTTTTGAATAATTCTTCTTTTAATAGAACTTATTAACTACTCGAATTCAATTGTTTGATACTACTAAACCAACATAAATTTTACTTTGAAAAATACTCCTAGAGAAATTATAAGGGTGGTTGTACTGTGGAAAAATTAAAAATAAAGGAGGTTGTAACATTAATTTATTTGTTATTTATAATTTTTTAGAGACGACTCTAAGTCAATTTGCGTCCAAATTGAAATATAAAAATATATTGATTTTTTTTATAAGCAACATACATCTATCTATTTCTTTTAAAAAAAATTATCAATAAATATCTATTACACTATATAAGAAAATGAATGCCGTATGAATTTCCATTTTTGCCCTTAGGAGGGGCAATTTGGTCATTCAATAATTCATGGTTTTGGTTGAGTGCGACCTCACCAATTTTTTTAACTATTTTCCATTTTTATATTCTTAACTTTTAACTATTTTCCAATTCCATTTTCGCCCCTAGGAGGGGCAATTTGATCATTCAATAATTAATGGCTTTGGTTGAGTGCCACCTCACCAAAAAAAATTAACTATTTTTCAATTTTTATATTTTTAACTTTTAACTATTTTCCAATTTTTAACTATTTTCCATTTTAGAGCTTTGGCCGAAAGTTGTTGAATACTACTTCAAAAAACTACTTCTCGACAATTTATTTCACAAGCAACTCTGTTAAACTCACGCTGAGATCGTTTTCTTTTATTTTTTAATATTATATTTCAATATGTTTTTTTCTTCAATTTAATTTAATTTAATTTTTTTGAACTGTTCCATTTAATTTTTTTAAGGAGGTTCCATTTAATTTTATTATCTTTTTTTAAAGGAATTTTATTATCTTTTTATCACTTATAAATTTAATTTCAATATTGTTTAATCATCACAACCTCACAAACATTTTTATTCACTTTGTCATTTAATGATGCCAAATATTTTTATTTTTTTTCTTCAAACTTCGCAAATATATACAGACACACACATTAGCATTTAGAGCAATACTTTATGTTCGTCTGTCTACTTTTTTGTTACGCTAATGCATATAATTTTTTTTGTGTTGCATAATGCGTATGATTTTAATTAAAAGTACAAGTATAGATTCCTAAAAAAATTTATACATATATACATTTTGCACCTTTATATTGTAACAAACTATGCATATCTTTTTCTTATTCAAAAAAACTAAACATATTGCTTGAATGACACCAACAATGTAACAAATATAATATCATATAATAGAAATTCTTATCTTTTTGAAAGACATAAAAAATATGGTATTCTTATAATGAAATTTGTTATAGAGTATAATTGGAAGAGAAAAAATCAACTATTTGATATTATTTATGTTATTATTTCAGCCTCCTTAAATTATTTCTCCTATTCAAATATTTAACAAGTCATTTATATGATGACACAAATTTGTATTCTTGTTAAAAAAAATAGACGCCATTGAGTAAATATAGTATTTGTAAAAAAAAATGTATCTGTTATATTTTAAACATTTTTACCCTTTAGAAAATATTCTAAACATTTTTTTATTTATTATGTTAATTCATAATAAATTCAAAGTTTTGTCCTCGTGAGCTTAACTCAGTTGATAGGGACAATGCATAAATATATGCAAAGTCTGGGGTTCGAATCCCGGACACCATCAAAAAATAATAAATTCAAAGTTTGTACAATATTTTGCCAAACAACTTTTAACTTAAAAATAGCTTTAAAACTAAAGAAACCAAACAACTTTAGTTTCTTTCTTGAAGGCCTTTATTTTAACTTTGTTTTGAAGTAGCTTTTAGACCGTAAAAAAGCTTGGTCAAACGGTACCTAAGTTTAGCTGGGAACACTGTTTTACTTTCTTCTTCATAAGAGGTCATTTTCTTCTTCTTTTTCATGGTTCTGAGGTCATGCATGACTTGAATTGACTGACTTTTATGGCTTGAGTTGGCTTGAGGGGTTCATTTTTTGACACTGTCTTAGTTTGTGCTTCATCATATGTGATTTTCTTCCTTTTCTCATGATTCTGCGTTTTAAGAGTTTTATGTTTTGCTTTTTTTTTCCCCGATTGTTAGTGGATTATGTAACAGAGATTGTTATGTTGCATGACTGTAGAAAAATCTTCCTTTGATCACAGATGTTTTGTTCTTCATTTTGGGTTTGTTTTCAAGAAAGATGGTTTTTTTAGTTGAGATTGTCAATGTTTGCATGTTTGTTGTTGCGATCCTGTTTTTACATTTGATGCATTTTTTTCATAGTCTGGATAAATGCATGCATGTGGATTATAGTAGATGCCATGATTATTGAATTTTAGATGATGGTAAAGTTGTGACACAATTGTTATTTTAGCTGCTGACGATCCTGTTTTTGCATTTAATGCATTTTTATCATGGTAGAAATATATGCATGCATGTGAATTATAGTAGAGGTCATGATGATTGAATTTTAGCTCATGGCAAGGTTTTGACACAATTGTTATTTTATCTTCTTGTACCGAAGTTAAAAAAATGATGCGTGTGGGTTATGATATTGGTATATCATGATTGATGTCATTATTTTGGTGATTCAATTTTGGGTGGTGCTAAAGATCTAATACAACTAATGTTTTAACATGTGGAATTAAATTTCCAAGTTGATGATAAAAAAAAACCTTGATTAGTAGTTTGATTTTGTGAGTATTTCTAAAGCTGTAACAATTTTTATATTTGGTTTATTCTTTCTTATATCATTGAGTCGTACAAAAGTTGATTGGTGTAAATTTGTTTTGGTAATATCATTGAGTTAATGATACATAAATTTGTGCATTTAATATCAGGTTGATTTGATGATACAAAAGTTGATCTCACAGAAATATGTTAGCTTTCGATATCAGAATGAACAAAGGGAATAAAATTAAATGATGTAGTGTGTTATTTCTATACAGGGCTTTCAATGTCAAGGGATTATGACTACATTAAGGATCTCAAAAAGGATTTGGACATTTGGAAAATAGGATTTAGAGTGATTGATTCTTGGGTTGTGACTGGTAGTAATGAGAATCAACATATGGAGCTCATTATTTGTGATGCAAAGGTTAGAGGAGTTAGTTAAGATTTGTTGTAATTTCTTTTATGATTTATCAATGCTACTTATTAGTGTACATTTTGATTTATTTATGTTTTTTGGTTTCTTTCTCGGATTTAGGATGATCGAGTTCATGTAATAACTCGATATAGAGAATTGGAGCATTGGAAGGCTTTGATCGAGGAAAACAAGACTTATACTTTGTATAATTGTCATGTGTTTGATAATGAAAATGCATTTAAGCCTGTTGACCATCTTTTTATGGTTGTTTTCCGTTATGGTACAAAGGTGCAGAAGGATGACGAGTTAACTAACATTCTTACTCATGAATTTCGCTTTAAGTCATTTAAGGAAATTTAAGATGGAAAATTCAAAACTGACGTTTTATATGGTATAGTTATGTGCTTTAATTTATTTTTGTGATTTCTCTGATTATAAGATTCTTATAGATGTAAAAAAAATTTAAGAAATCATCTGGCTTCTTCATGAGATTGTGAAGGCAACGCCAATTGGGACTAGAAAGAAACCGTGTACGAACATTGTGTTGAGAGATGAAAGATATTATTTTCTTATTTGCAACCATCAGATGATAGGATTTTGTATAGGTTTGATAATGGCCTAGAAGATGTCTTTCCTTATGCAGGGGGAATATGGTTGATGTAATACTATGGAAAAAATACTCCATAGCTTTATCGTGCACCATCTATTTACCTTTAGTTCTTTGCTTCCATTTTGTAGACAATGGCAAGACAAATATATGTAACAATTGGTCAGGTTCGAGGCTGCTCATCAACCTACATCATCTGGTTGTTGAGAAGTTTAAGACTTAGTAAATTTGCATTATGATTTCACAATACAATGTTAGAGTAACTTATTATTTACAATCTGATTTGATTGTTTTTTGACCACATTTCTTCAATATTTGTCGTGACCTTAACATTTCTCAAGCTCAGAGTCAAAGCTTCAGTCAGAAATTAAGTCAGGGTTCGGCTTCTTTTCAACGTACTTTGTGCAATGATTTTTTCAATCTGTCTCGAGGTAGGCCAATTGCTGAATTTAGAAACTTAGTCAATGTCGATTTTTTTTTATGCACAAACATGCTTTGATTTTTTTTATGCACAAATTAAAAATACATTTATTCTTTATTTCATTTGCATAATTTGTGTTAGGATACATACTGCATCACTATTGGGAAAACAACTAAATTCAATCCTAACCAATGTGGATGGTATTATGAGAGTTGCACCAAATGTTCGAATGCATCAAAGTCAAATGGTGCTAGCTATAGATGTACATGCGGGAGTGATGCTTAATATACATTTGTTTCAACAATATTAATTGGTCAACGGGGTACATATAATCCACATGCATGGAATTATCTAGACTTTATAGGAAGATAATAGAAGATAAATTACAAGTCATGGTACATTTTCTTTAGCTTAAAATCAGTTATGCTACCTTCATTTTATAAATTATATGTAATATATTCGCACACATCTTATCCATTTTAATATGCATTAGACTAATATTGTAGTTATTTCCCTGTTTAGCATTTTCCAAACGAGGTGTCAAGAAAAATTTCAAAAGGAAAGCGCAAAACAATCACCCTCATTGATGACTAGACATAGAGAAAGTATAAGTGTTGCCTCATTACTGCCGAAAGAGCAAACTATGAAAAATACTTGGGTGGGCAGTGGTTCAATTTCTGCAGAGAACGTGTGATTGAAGAAGGTGGTAAGCTCATTTTTATCTCGAAAAGTCACCGAAGAACTTGCACATTCAAGTTGTTCCAAAGTAGACTTTGCTACTGAACTATTTGACTTTCTACTATTTTGGCGTATCGCTTGGACTGTAATCCTGAACTATCTTGACCTTGGGATGCCATTTGATTTGTTTCTTTTTGTATGATGTAAATATTGGCAAAAATCCCTTTTTGGTTAGTCTATGACACTAACAATCTCTTTTATAAACCTAACTATTATGTAACGTTAATCTGCACATTGTTGGTTCCTTCATTGGTTTCAATTAGTATCATGTTAATTATAATGTTGTTTTCCTAATCTCTTGAACAAAATAGAACATGTTCTTTTCGTACAACAAAGCTTTATAATGCTTTGGTAAATGTTTTAGAAAGGTACATATAGCTGAGATTTGTGCAATATACTTGCTTGATTTTCACATTTATGAAGGGTAGCAATTTTTTTAAAAGATGCACCTATTTCCCTTAATTTGCTCATTTCTTCTTTATAACAAAGATTTTTAAAAATACAGTATTCAACCCGTGCGAAGCACGGGTATTCGCACGGGTTTTTAATTAGTATTTATTAAATTAGACCCTCAAATTATTTCATTAACACGACACTTCTTTTGTGCCAGATACCCATAAAATTGCCACATCTATCTATCCATCTATTATATATAGGCTTAATAACAGTTTTCGCCCCCTAACTTTTACGAAGTTGCGATTTTGGTCCCCTAAGAAAAAAAACTACAAAACCGCCTCCTAAGTTTTGCAACTGTAGCAGTTTTGTCCTCCCAAGGCAAAAAGAAATTTAAAAAAAATACCATGTGGCACCTTACTTAGGGTGTCACTCAGCGTAGAATGTGTCAAAATTAGCCTTGGAGGCCAAAACTGCCACGGGTGCAAAACTTAGGGGGCGATTTTGTAGTTTTTTTTAGGGGGCCAAAATCGTAACTTTGAGAAAGTTAAGGGGTTAAAACTGCTATTAAGCCTTATATATAATTCTATGGGTACCCCTCTTCGTGTCTCTCATTCCCTCATTACACTTTCACGCGGGAAGAGCGAGATCCATATCATATAACTTCTAATTTGGGTGTTACTCTTCCTCATTACAAAACATATTCGATACATTAGTTGTTTTCTAACAGCATCCAAAAAATATAAGTCTTCATTTTGTTGCATAAACCACGAACACCATATCTGCTTCATGCTGGAACAAAGCATTGATGGAAATACAGAACTAGTCAAACTGTTAATTATCAAACAATACAAATTCAAACAACTAGTTTATCTCCTATCAACGTCTGTCTGTCTAACTTCTAAGTTATCTAATATAAGATCATCTGTTATAAGTTAATTTATAAGCTATCCTCTATCATTGTAACGTGAAATCAACAATAAGTTAATCCAAAAGTATACAAAAAATAAATATTGAATGAATTGCCTTGGAATTTTGTTGTATATGCCGATATCATACAATTATTTAATATAATGCTATTTAATTATTTTAAAATAAATTTAAATTAGGAATTAATTTTGCTAACAAGATACCATATCCAACCAAACTCTAATTACTGTCTAAAAAAAACTCTAGATACCAAAGATTTTTCCAAATAAAATACAACGAGTTAGTAAGTTATAATAAACAACATCAAAGGTCATCAACAACTAATGCGTTGAATTAATTAATATAAAAACTATTTTTTAATTTTCTTTAACTTTAGTGATACTAAAAATTTTATGCAAAGACAAGAAAGTCTCGGTCTTTGATCCCGTTCACATTGTCACCTAACCTCATGTTATTTTCTTGTGTGTTATTTTATCTCAATTTCGTGATATGTAATCAAGAACGTTTAGATGAGAAAAGTCATTTTTAACTTAATCAAGATTATAGATTTGAATCACACATAGACATGCAACAACGTCAAAAAATTTGCTGCTCATTTTGATCCACAAGACTTGAGGGATTGGTTTTCACATACGTAGCATTTTTGTTATAAAATCTTTTTTTATTGGTAAACCTAAAGCAATGGTTTTAGTTGCCTTCCCTTGAGCCCTACAGCTAAGGGTTTATGAAAAACAACCACCATAAGTGGTGGGTGGGGAGGAGTGGTGAAAACCGGTGGGGCACACCATTACAGTATCTTATCTATGTTTTGTTTTGATCATATGATAGTGACAACACCTTACTTTAATGTTAAAGTGAAGACTCAGTTCTCGTGAGCTTAGCTCAGTTGTTAGGGACAATGCATAATATATGTAAGTTCCGGGGTTCAAACCCCGACCACCACCAAAAAAGTGAAGACTCAAGTAAGTCTCGGTCATGGCGTTCTAATTGAAACCACCTATTCAATTTGTTTCTTGCGTTGTTTATCTCAAGGTTGCGTTCAGACCCTAAAAAGAAAAAGAGACTAAGGTTGCGTTGACCTTGAAGTTGTAAGGTGTTTCTGTTTTCTTCAGAAGTGTTCTGTAGGTTCTTCTTCCTTGTAAGGTGTAACTGGTTGTGATAGCTAAACAGAACATGTCCACCTCTTCGAAAAAGTACGATGTGTTCATCAGTTTCAGGGGCCAAGACACGCGTGAAACATTCACAAGCCATCTTCATTATGCTTTATGCAAGGAAAATATCATAACATACATTGATGATAATCTTGTAAAGGGTGATGAAATTGGTGAAGCACTTGCTGAAGCAATCCAAGACTCACGCATATCTCTCGTTGTTTTCTCCAAAAATTATGCAACCTCAAAGTGGTGCTTGAATGAACTCCTCAAAATACTTGAATGCAAAAAACTTCATGGTCAAGTTGTTATACCTGTGTTCTATAACACAGGTACATCAGAGTACGTAACCAAACAGGGAGTTAGGAGAAACCGTTCTCAGACTATGAGATAGAAGCCATCAACAATGAATCCTTTGAAAACACTGTTTCTGAATGGAGAGCTGCTCTCACGGAGGCCGCCAATATACCTGGATGGGATAGTCAAAGTCGAACCTATAAGTAAGTATAGATTTTCTTATTTAAAACCCTTATTACCTCTTTAACATGTTGTCAAATTGATATGGTAAACATAATTATATTTCTTCCGATAATCCTTTTACTAGAGAGGAAGGGATTATACTATATTCACATGTTTGGTTCAGTTTGTATGAATCATGGTGAGCCACATTTATTTTGCAAAAGCTACACTTTGGAGCAAGTAATTTTAACAAGTCAACCCTTTAGTGAAAAAGAATGTTTTAAAGATCTGATGCTTGATCATATTCAAGATTCATCTTTACTATTTATTGATTATTTCATACTTTTAATTATTTGGCTAGGGATGATTCTCAAGTCATTCAGAGCATTGTCAGTGATGTTTGGAAAAAGCTAGCCTTGATGTATCCTAATGAACTGAAAGGCCTTGTTCATAACGATCAACACGGTAGTTATACTGAGTCAATGCTGAGAAGATATGCAAGAATCAGAATTTGGGGCATGGGTAGAATAGGGAAGACAACCATAGCCAGACAGATGTTTGCAAAGCATTTTGCACAATATGACAGCGCTTGCTTTATGGAAAATGTAAGTGAAGAAATAGAAAAGTTTGGACGAAGGTACATCCGTAATAAGCTTTTTAGTGAGCTGCTTAAGCGACAAATTACTGCATCGGATATTCTTGGAGCCACATTCATTGAGAGGATCTTTAGTGGTAGAAAAGTTTTCTTTGTACTTGATGATGTGGGTAATGCTGCACAATTAGAATATTTGTGTGCAGAACTTGATGACCTTGGACCAAACAGTAGGCTAATTATCACGGCAAGAGATAGGCAAACACTCAAGGGAAAAGTTGATGTGATACATGAAGTTAGAAATTGGAATTTTGAAGAATCTCTGAGGCTTTTTAGCTTAGGAGCTTTCAAGCAAAACCATCCCAAAGAGGGTTACAAACTTCTCTCACAAAGAGCAGTTGCATATGCAGGAGGCGTTCCATTAGCTTTAAAAGTTTTAGGTTCACATTTTTATTCTAGAAGTCCTGAATTCTGGGAACCTGAATTGAAAAATTTGGAGAACAAGGGGGAATCCTTACATGGAATTCAAGAAGTGTTAAAAGTAAGCTATAATGGATTAACAGTCCGAGAAAAGGAAATGTTTTTAGATATTGCGTTCTTTTTCAAAGATGAGAAAAGAGATTTCGTGACAAGAATACTAGATGCCTGTGGTTTCAATGCTGCCAGTGGATTAGTCACCCTTGAAGATAAAGCTCTTATCACTATTTCGTGTGATAATAAAATACAAATGCATGACTTACTACAACAAATGGCTTTTGACATAGTTCGGCAAAAGAAAGACCGCACTAGCAGAGACCCGGAAAAATGCAGCAGGTTAAGAGATATTAAAGAAGTTTGTGATGTATTAAAAAATAGCAAGGTAATTAAGGAGTGTCAACCACTTATTTATTGTTAAAAATCATTCTACTAGTTGATTAAATAATGTTTTTACTGATTTTTTTCTTTTGATTGGTTAGGGCACTCATAAAGTTGAAGGGATAATATTTGATTTGTCTCAAAAGGAAGATTTGCATGTCGGGGCAGACACATTCAAAATGATGACTAAATTAAGATTTCTAAGATTGTATGTCCCCTTGAGTAAGAAGATATCAACTACCATATATCATCCTGAAGATATGATGCCATTTTCGGATAAATTGAGATATCTTGAGTGGAGTGAATGTCCCTTGAAGTCTCTTCCACACCCTTTTTGCGCTGAGCTACTTGTTGAAATTCACTTGCCTCGCAGCAATATAAAATATCTTTGGCACGGGATGCAGGTGTGTGTGTGTGTGTATGTGTACGCCCGCGCGCGTTTGTGAATAAAATAAATGAAAATTGATGAATTTTGATGGATTTTCCATTTTGACTTGTGACAGAAACTTGTGCATTTAGAAAAAGTCGACCTAAGGGAAAGCAAACAGCTGATGAAGCTCCCTGATTTGTCTGGTGCTGAAAAACTTAAATGGTTGTATCTCTCAGGTTGTGAAAGTTTACGTGAAGTTCAACCATCTGTTTTTTCCAAGGACACACTTGTTACTTTGCTTTTAGATGGGTGCAAAAAGTTGGAGATTCTTGTTAGTGAAAATCATTTAACATCTCTACAAAATATCAATATAAGTAGCTGCTCAAGTCTTAGGGAATTTTCGTTATCCTCAGATTTGATTGAAGAGTTGGATTTAAGCAATACAGGTATTGAAATACTGCACCCATCCATCGGTCGTATGAGCAAGCTTTGGAAGCTCGATTTACAAGGTTTAAGACTTAAGAATCTACCGAAAGAAATGTCTTGCATGAGATCACTTACTGAGCTTGATCTTTCTAATTTCAATGTAGTAACTAAATCAAAGCTAGAAGCCATATTTGGTGGTTTAGAATCGCTGAAAATACTGTATTTGAAGGATTGTGGCAACTTGCTTGAACTCCCCGTGAACATCGACTCTTTGTCATCACTGTATAAATTAAGACTGGATGGAAGCAATGTGAAGATGTTGCCTTCAAGCGTTAAGAATCTTTCAAGCCTACAAATTTTGTACTTAGACAATTGCAAGAAACTTGGTTGTCTTCCAGAGGTTCCTCCACTCATCGACGAGCTTCATGTCAGCAACTGCACCTCATTGGTGAAGGTTTGGAATTTGAAGGCTCTTTCAAAATGTATGAAGGGAGTGGAGAAGAATATTTCATTCAAGAGTAGCATAAAATTGGATGCACCTTCACTCAACCGTATTACGGAAGATGTCATATTAACAATGAAGAGTGCCGCATTTCACAATACTATAACCGTTTCTTTTGGGTACGGATGCAGTTATAACAGTGTCCATGTTTGGTTACCGGGATGCACAGTTCCGAGTCAGTTCAAATTCCGAACAATAGGTTCCTCTTCCTCCATTACTATTGAACTTCCTCGACTTTCCAAAAATGTTGGATTCATTTATTCGGTTGTTGTCTCTCCATCCTTTGGAATGGAGGAGCAAGATAATAATATTGAAATCAGATCTGTATACTATTCGGAAAGTGGCAACAGGTATTTTATAAGTAGGCATGATATTATAGATGTGAGCCTGGATCATGTTTTAATGTGCTATGATCATACCTATCACACTGGAAATGTATTTGAATTCTCTGTTATAAATTTTAGTGGGGATCTTAGTGGTTCTTATATTCTGAAAGAGTGTGGAGTCTATCCAATTTATTGCTCAGAATTTCCAAGGCTTGCAGCTACCATTAATTTGGACAAGGACTTAGAAAGGGAAATTGCATTGAAGTTGTCACGGATGTTAGGATCAGATTTGAATGAACCGACGCAATTTGAGTCCGATTCAATTGAAAGATATGATGATGACGACGATGAGAGGGAATTAGGCAATGAGATTGATGAGTCAGTTGAAAGATGTGATGAGAAGGAAAGCACTTACATACAGAAGAACCAACAAGATTCGGACTCGAATGAAAGATGTAGCTGTTCATCAAACGAGTGCTTAATGGGTATGAAAACTTTTCACCCTCTTTCACAAATCTCACATGTTATTATCTTGTATTGTCCTTACGCCAATGTCATAAAATTGTCCAGAGACTTCCTTAACTTGAAAATAAGTAACATCATTATGCATAGTATATACTTATGAAATTGTTTTCTGGATCAATGTTTACTAAGCAGGTCCATTGATCTATCTATGGGGATTAATCCGCCGCACATAAAAGCATGTGAAGTCCTACTTTGAATTCCAAGAGATTCAAGTATGTTTCTTTTCTTCCAATTGTGTATAATTAACTCACATGAAGAATATATGTTTTGTTTTTCTTGATTGAGCTGATAAAATGCATATCTTGACTTGCAGAGACAAATGTGTTGTGTGTTATGTGAAATGCAGAGACACCAATTCAACACAACATACTTCATCTTGTGATGGTGTCATTGACAAGATTATAATAGGCACATTATTAACCATAGGTTTATTTGGGTTCTAGCGGCTTTGTAAATTGTAGTTGTTTTCTTTTTCAAAACTATACAGTTCATATGATTTTAGTTTTATGTAAGCATCGTTTGCCTTGACATTTTTATGATGTATATTTCATAATGCATTTCACTGATTTATGAAGCTTGTGTTATCCTGTTCTCTTTGAATGTTTGAAAGATAATTTTTTAGATAATGATAAATTAATGATTATGATTGATATATTTTTAATTTTAAAGTATTTTATAACTTAGATTTAATTCATATAAACTCTCAAAAACCCTCCAAAATCGTCCTCCAATACAATTTTCGAATTCTCAAAAATTAGAAGAGTTCTAGTTTTGTATTATGAAGAAAAATAAACCCCCCAAAACTCTCTTCTCAAAGTCATTTATTTCTTGCTCCTCTCTTTTTTCCAAAGTCCTCTCCTCACTTCCCATCCAAACTTGCAAACAAAGCCTTGATGTTTTACTCCGATTTTTATTAAACAAAACTATCTTGATTATCAATCAAATAACAAGAGAAAATCATTAATGTGTATGTATAAGATCGATCAAAAAACGAGAAAAAATCCTTAATGTGTATGTATGCACGTGAATGTGTTACAAGGTTATACCAGTTTATAATTAGAACTTAAACCACTTGTTCAGTTGTTTCATGTAAAGTATGCTTTCAGCTATGGAAGGGGGGAACCACAGCTTAGAATACATGAATGCCCTAAATTGTTGCAGGGTTCCCAACCTTTGAAATTGGGACTGAAACGACCAACAATTAGATAATGGCATCTCCTAGATGAATTAATTAGTACTATTAGAGGTGCAACCTTGACTCATCAACAATGGCATAACACAGTTCCATTCTCGGTCTAATACCATTCGATAAATTGTTACTTCAAGGATGAAAAGAACAGAAAATTTAGACAAAATGGATGAACATTTGTATCTGTTATTCAAGAATGATACACATCTGTCTCAACCGTTAATAGGTGTCGAATTCTGTTATGGTCACCAATTGTTACAACCTTGAATATTTTGATATTGGAGTTAAACCCGAAACATCTGTATTTTCTGTCAAAAAATACTGGGGAATACTCCTCAACGATACTTATGCACAGACATCAGTTTCATGTTGAAATCAGAGCGAGTCTGTGTTTTCTCCTAAGGTAAATACTTATTGATGCGAGGATGGCTTGATATTGGATTCAACAGACTTTATTAGTATATAATATATCATGTGGTACCAAATCTTCACAATAACTTGGATATCCAAACATCTAGGTTGCTTTTAATAAAATGATGATTGTTTACCTAAAATTATTAAGTTCTTCCATACATTGGAAAATAATATCAGGGGTACATGAGAAGGAAGATCATTGAAAAAAAAATAGTACAACTACCCAGTAACTTGAATTCAGAAAAGCAATTCCAGATCTTAGCAGAAGACTGGATTTAGTAGTATATTGTACTTGCTTTTGTCAAAAAATACAGATTCAAATGGAAGGATAGTATAAAACAACTCTCATAAACAGAAAAACTTAACTTCTAAAATATAAGAATCACACTTAAGTACATCTCCATGAGTGCATCATGTTAAAAGAGTTCTTGTGAAAGTGTCTCTGGCTGTAGCCCATGCCTGAGTTAGTGTCTGCAATATCGAAAATTCAATGTCAGATTGAAGGTGAGGTATGTCATTGTAAATTTGTGTTGCAGAATCCATAGAAAGCATACATTACTGATAGAAACTAAACTGATAGTTATGTAAACATTACCTGCTCTGATAAGGGAGCATCAGCATCCATGTTATGGGAGGTCACTTTTTCGGCAATAAGAGGTCCATTTGTTTCAAGTATAATCCTTCAAGCAAAAAATGAGGTGTTAAAAGAATAAATAAACTTTCATGGAAAAGACAATTTGTGGCTAATAAATGTATACATACCCTCCATCAACGATCTCGTCAAGACATAAAAGAATGAGATCCAAGTTCTCAAGTGCCTCACTTTTGTCAACATTGCTCCTGTAAAAGAAACACAAATATGAATTACAACGTCGGATTTTAATTCGGATAACAAATAACAAAATACAACCATAAATACCTCAGCAGAAGGGTGACTGCATCAAAGAAACCTTGAAGAACAGATGACAAAATGAGCTCATTTTCATCATCACCGCCGGTGACAAAGAAATGTAAGTCTTGCACAAATTTGTAAACAATGATATTGTTCTCAAGCAGTGTTATCTCAGCTGCAGATAATAATTTAACACTATATCAGTCCTCAAAGAAACACGATAACCATGAGTGCTCACAGAAGTTTTTCTATAATAAAACATCCGATACCATTGGTTTATTGAAGAGTGTTTTTTTATTGCATTTTGATTTCCCGAAAGGTAAACAAATAAAAGAGCAGACACACCAGGGGTCTTGGAGAAGTTCATGTTCCATTCACATGTTAAAAATCACTAGAACAGACACTGCTACCACTACTAGCAAATGCCTTGTGAACTTTTCAATCAGTTAATATAAATCAAAGGCCAAAAAACGAAATATCAATGGTGCTGCAGTAGAGTGCTAACTTGCATGAATTTTTTTTATACATTCAAATAAAGATTTTCCGTAAGAATTTTATTTCGCCTAATACACTTGAAAGGATGTTTGATTAAACACATCAAAATTGAAGAAGGTGTCATAAAGGAATGCAAACTTTAGTAAAGAATGACAGAGTCTTTTTCTAAAATTGTTAGAATGCTGGCTCATGAGAATGTTTCAAAATATAACTGAACAATTTACATATATGCAAGACACCAACTGATTTGACTGAGATAGACGCAAAATCTACTTTCGTCTATGACAGAAGATAGTCATGAAAAGTCTTCATTTTATCATTTAGCTCAAGGTAACACAATGACTTATCGTCTTATGAGGTCAAGTATTGACTAATAAGTGAGGAAAAAAATAGAACTATTGGCATGAACGTCGATAAGTAAAAGGATTTTTAAGACCAAACCAAAATGCATAATATAATAACCAAAAAAAAAAGTTGTATATCCGTTACATCAAGAATCGTGTTGGATTGATATAGCACCCACAATTAAGCATTACACTTAGAAAACAATATAAAATTAGTTGACTTCATATCAAGTTGAGTATTTCTCAACATTGATGCTTACCTTCTGTCCTTGCATTTGTCTTAACAGTCTTAGTGAACACAAACTTCTCAAAAGCTAACTTTGAACTGTTTGTTGGCCAGTCATCTGAGTAATACTTGACTGCCACACGCTTCCCTTCAGAGTCTAAAAGAAGAATGTTTTTTATTGAAGGACACAAGCCCTACAGATATAAAAATATGGCAACGTGTCAAAAAAGAACTGTATTTTTCAGACACTGGAAGCTCTCCCTTTTTCAAATTTGCAAAACTGATAATCATCAAAACAAAATCCAAGCAGAATTGATGCGGAACAACTTGTTCAATTTCACACGCCATTCATAAAAGAGCTATTTTCAATAATCAACACTTTACTCTTAATAGTTCCTAATTCCTGGCTATGAAGCACTCCCAATGACACCAGATACGACATGACACATGGACACCGATAATAATTGGAAAAATAACATAATTGAATGTAATCACATGTTTCAGTTTCGTGTCACTGACACATGTCGGACACTGGACACATCTTTGATTAGTGTCAGTGCTACAGAGATTCCTGGTAGCGATCTCAGCAGTAACTGCAGATAATGACCTTTGCAGTGCTGTCAATTGCGGATAATAGTGGCTTGTACATATTTTGCTACGCTACAATGCCATAACACCGCTATAGCTGCTATTTGACAACACTCTAACCTAAATATCGTATCGAAACAAATGCGATTTGTTCAAATCCAACAGTGTTATAGCAGCACCGCTAGTTCATAACACTAGTCTGGGAATTCAACACTCAATATTAAACACAAATCTTCAACATAGGAACCATAGTAAAGTTAATCCTATTATTATCCCTAATCATCAGATTTTAGTTTACATCAAGACAAAAAACATAACCTTTCTTTCTCTTAACATCAATTATAACAAATTCTTAGAAAAATTTGCTATAACAAAGCATAACAAACAATCACTACAGGGATAAATGTTAGAAACGGATCTGAAATGAAACAAACAAAAAGATCTCAAATTTAAACACCCATTCAAAGGTAAATCACTCCAAACTCCAAATCACTAAACGATCCAATCAACAAATACAAAACATAAACTTTTTCGGAACCCAATTCCTAAAATATGATTCATATGGTTATTGATCCATCAGAACAGAAAATAACCTCAAAAATTCACCCATAGTTTTCACATAAATCTATATGCTTCAGTGAATGATCCAAGAAACAAACGAAAAACAGAAACTTTTTTGAAACCCAATTACTAAATTGATTAGAATAAGCTCAAATAAGATCCATCACGAAAAAATAAAAAAATCTCAAAAATTTAAGCCATTTAATAGTTTTTGAATAAATCTATATGATTCTTACATATTGCATTGTGATTGATGCGCCAAGAATGAAATGATATAGGAGATGAAAAAGATAAGATAGAGAAGCTTACGTTGGATCCCATGGCTGAGGAGAAGAAAGATGCGATGAAGTGTGAATTTGGTGTTTGGAGTTTGGAGATCTGCGTTGCTGCGATATATGAATTTAAGGAGAAGTATTAGCGACCGCCACTTTAATATATCATGGCCTAATTTATTTTATTTTATGTTTGATAAAATCATTGTGTAACTAATGTATCTCACTTATATATAAATCATATACATTATCCCTAAAAAAAAATGACTTATATATAGATCATATACATTATCCATAACGTTATATAGATCAATGTGATAAGTTGTTTTTTACTTTCGTCAAAAAAAAAAGTTGTTTTTTATTTTCGTCAAAAAAAAATTATTTTTTACTTATAAATTTTATCGGAGTACAAAGGTTAAGATTTGAACTCGGTCATCCGTTCTATTTTTGCCAAGTAACGTGATTGTTATGAATTTTTTTAGTGAATAAATAGAGATTTCATAGTTTGAACTTGACATTTATACATTTAATGATATTTTATATTGTTTTTTAAGAATTTAAACGACTAACTTGATGAAATAATAATAGTTTTAAAACAGTTTAATATACTTTTTTTTAAAGAAGTTTAATATACTTATATAGTCCAAAGATTAAACCGAAGAGAAAAGGATAGTTTGGGGATTTTATTTTTTTATGTCAACCCTCTCATATATAAAAATGGCTTGGTTAATTTAGAGTTCGGTCAAAACGTAAATAAAATTTAATAAATATTTCATTTAAGAATTAAACTCAAATTCTCAAAAAGATTTATCTTTGGAGAAACTCATTGATCATTTAACTCAATCATGAAGTTATAATTTTTTCGTGAAGTTTAATAACTAGGAAAAATATTTATTTATTATGTTTAACGATTCTTTTAAAAAAATTGAGCTAAAAAAGTCACCTAATTAAAAAAATGTTGAATCAAGGTGCATGTCATTTGTTATGTACAATTAACACGCCACATTATCTTCTTTTTTTTTGGTCAAATGAGCTTAAGGTCTAAAATCACTTAGGATGACTATACTGAAACTCAAGTCTGAATAACTAAGAAAGTTCATCAACTACCTCATTAAAAAAAACTATTAGAAAAACCCAAAGGGATTAAACCTGACAAGAGAAAATGTGTTTAGAGCAAGCAACAACAAATACAAAAAGAAAAAAGAGAACCCCTAACAAAGAGCAACATAAAAAAAAATATGAATTCAATACATCCTAATTTATTAGGATTTGAAAAATCTAAAATGCAAAGCATAGTAGAATTCATCTAAAACGTCCAATTCTACTTTAAGACCAAAATAATATATTGTCTCCACACTAGTTTCCTTCTCTTAAAAATTGAGAAATATAGAACTTCATATATTTTTGTTAACCTCGTACTATTCGACCATTTATTTCTTAGGTAGCAAGGAATAATTCTATCTTTTGAAAGCCATGGTAACATAATGAGACCTGGTCTCTAACCAAAGTCTCTTCAAAGTCATTTTGTAAGCTATCTCAATAGCATTCATCAGCCATAGAGCCTAGTTTGAAATTGATCCATTTATTATGCTAAAAAATTGTCGGTTCACCATTGTCAATAGATCATTACTTTTTCATCCTGAGTTTTTCGCGCGCTCTATTCGAATGCTAATATCTGAAATATTTCAAAGTGTTTTTGGATGTCTTATGGGATTTTTATACAGTTTCGATTCTAAAATCTCAACTATATAGGGCGTGTGAGAACCTCATAACGTGAGAAAAGAAACGTTCTAGTCAATAAGTAACTGTCCATGTTCCTTGACAATGGAGAACTTGAGTTTCAAACAAGTCCAAGTAGAAGGAAAAATATGATTGGAAATATGTCCATTTGATCTCAACACGCTAGCTCTTAGAATAAAGCTTAAGGGTGGCATCCTCATTGATGTCCCTTATAAATCTCAATTCTCAATCCAATGTCACCCTCCTTTATCGGAGTGAACATTTTTTTTTTTTACAAGCGGGGTGTACATCTAATGCCTACATCATCTTTATTTGATCAGAGTCACCATATCACGTAAAGTTTATAATCCATCTGCCAATGGTGTTGATAAGAGATTAATTAGGCCATGAATAAATAAGAAAGCTAAAGATAAACATACTATAAATCACACTTTTAAGAACTTGAACTCTTCCCGTAATAGAAAGTAAGGAATCCTATCCGTAAACAAGTATCTGGATTATGACACATACAAAAAAAAAAAATCGATTTTGCTCTTCTATAGTGATGTGTGTAATATCAATTATAAAACTTAATTGTTAAAATTATGAGGTATGTGCATAATTAAGTATGAATATGTTTAAATATTTTTTGAACAAGAAAATATGTTTAAATATTAATCATTACTTTTTTCATATTAATCATTAATCAAATCTCAAAAGTTTATATATGTCGATTTGGAATTGAAAGTCTTGGGTATGAAGGGAAAAAAAAGGAATTGAAAGTCTCTTAAATATTGACTCATATATAACCATATTTTGTATGTGAGATGGCAAGATATCTCATTTAGTTTAAACCTAGGTTTTTGGTTAATATTGAGCTCTTAAAATACAATAACTTTAAATCTTTTGAGATTTATCACTTTTTACGATTTTACTCAACTTGAGTGATTAATGTCTATCATTACACGTAGATATATCAGATAAAAAATGTTTGTCTTTGTGTGTTAATAATTTTTCTTTTAACAATCCAAATTAGTCCACTAAAATTAGCATTGGAGATAATCGAATTTGAAAGAACACACATGGTGCCAAAATAACACATTTTTCTTTTTCTCAAAATTATTGTTACTTTAGAATACCAATGCAATAATTATTATTTTTTTCATTATTATACCCCTATTTATTAAATTTCATCCAACTTAACTACTCCATTAACTACAATTAATAAGGGTGTTTTAGTAAATGATATTAATTTTACCATCAAAATCAACACAACTGATAATTTTCTTAATAATCATGCATAAACCTTAAATGACTATTTTTTAGAGACGGAGGGAGTAATTATTTTTTTTGGTAAGTAGCACAATTAATTACTGCTCGATGTAGCATCACGCCTCAATTCAGGTTCGATAAGTAGCAGTTTCAGTTCTGAGCTGATGATGCACACAGGTTTAATAGCAATGGTTTTGGACTCTTGGCTATAAACTTAGAGATAATACCAGGACCATGTTTTGTTTTGTATCCTTAGTAGCTTCGAATCGAGGCACTAAGCTATCATAGACTTTGCCTCTACCCAAATGGTGTCTATGTAAGAGAACAAAAACAGAACAGTTTTTAACGAATGTGTAAAAGTGAATATTGACCTATGCTTAATGTTGCCCAAAATGGTGAAATGAAAATGATGAAATGAATTGGAGACTGTGCCATTAAGTATGATCTGGATTTGATTTATATTTGTTTTAGTTTTTCTAGACTAAAATATTTTCTAATTGTGGAAATATTTGACTAGGTTAAATTCTCAAATGACTTGAAGTGGATATGCACTCTAACTCTAACCCTTACCATGAGAATGTGAATTTGAATTTTAGGAGTTGTTCTGGTTCAAAGGTTGATTCATTTCTGGTGTACCTATACAAATAAACTAAATATTAATCTTATTAACAAGACTTGAATTTAATCGCTTAGTTAATTACTTAGTGTATGTTTGGTTCTTCTTCTAGAAGGATCAAAATTAATTCTAGAAGTGAAAAAACATGTTTGGTTGTTGTTGAGTAGAATTGATTTTACCTCCATAATTGATTATACTTGAAGTTAGAGTTTGTAGCTTTTAATTTTAGAATTGATTTTCACGCATAAATTTATAGTTCAACTAATTTTTACATGAATGTATCCAAACACAAATCATTTTTAGCAAAAATCAATTTTACATAATCAATTCTCACAACCAAACACACGCTTAGTTTTCAACTAGTCTATCTAAGTTCTCAAGGGCATAAACTTTTAAATTTTATAGTATTTACATCATTCAAACTTATTTAAGTTTTAGTTTCGATATCTTATATCATTCATACTTATTTAAATTTTAGTTTCAATATCTATGCTGTATATTTTTAAATTTAAATTTGAAAAATAAAATGTATTGTTAAAGACAAATTTGTATTAAATTTGGTAATTCCCTTTACATTATGAATGATGATATCGATTAATTAGGCTTAATTTTGCATTCAAACTTAAAATATTCAATAAATCAGTTCCATTTACAATCAAAATAAATTTTACATAATCTTCAAAATCAAATTTATTATACAACTCCTCACCCCAAGAAACTTTTCCTCCCCCGACACTTCCATTTTTTGCAACATGCTTGTAGATATAATACATGCATACACTTTTCTTTTTCATTTTCACCTTGTAATCTTAAGTCAAGGGTGAACATAACCTACCAAATGTACCATCAACATAGAAACTACATATTAAAATACCAAAAGATGATTGCTCCTTGTTAGAAATAGATGATTTGTTTTGAGCACATTGTTTAGAAATATTAGCCTATAAGAAATTTATATGCTTAACACTGATTGTAATAATAAAATCATAAATAACCAAAACTCTTTTGAATATGAGGATTTTACAAACTAAATAAGAACTAGAGAATGAGATAAAAGATCATCATTCTGGCTCATAATACAATGTAGCAGATAATTAAAATGGAAAATAATACAATATTCAAGGACTATAGAATGAAGGACCACACTTGCATTTCCAACTCTCAGGCTCATAATTTGCATACATAATCCCCAAATGGCTTGTTCTGCTTGGCACTTGAGTAGCTTCACATGGAAAACAGCCATAACATTTATGCTCACAGCTTGGTGGACTTGACCCTATTTTACTCACTTCTCTATCATTTTCTACTTCCCTTTTCTTTGACATACCATCTATTCCCATTATACCCTTTAACTGTTACAGAAACATAAACACAATGAAACAATAGTAACATGCTTTGTCACTATAAGACAAAAAAAGAATGGAATAAACTCATGTACATTACTATAAATTATTATCAATTAAAGTAACACATGATAACCATTTTTTACAAGATTTTGTACATTAGGACATACCTTTTTTGATTCAATGGTATAAGGTGGTGAAGATTTTGGAGCATTTTCTTGAGCTGCAAAAATAAAAGTTAAGAGTTAACAGAATGTGTCACTGAAAATTAGTAAGTTGAAGACTTGAAAATGGACTTACCTGAATGTGAAATACCATGAGTTGAAAGAAAAGGCCTCTTTGCAACAGAAACCAAACTCACTATTTGAAGAGTTAGCAGAAAACAGAATAATCTTCCCTTCATTTTTTTTCTTTCTTCAAATGATGAATGTGATGATGTGAGAGAGGTTATAGAATTATATGAATAAATTATAACTAGAATAAATGGTTAAGCAATATGATTGATGCTATATATATATAGATAAATGCTACCAAATGAGTTTTGAAGCTGCAAATCCCAAAAAGCAGGCCAGGACCCCCAAACATTCCAAGGCTACTGTTTAAAAGCTTTGTTTTGGCCGAGAGATTTTGATTCACAAGCAAATGATTTTTTGGTTTCTTGTCAAACAGTTAAAAACCTCAGCAAATTTTTTCACCCCTCATTTGACAACTCAATAGGTACTACAAAAGTCTAGTCTTTTTTCCACTGTCTTTATACCTCTAAGGCTCTAACCTTGGGAGTGGCATTGTATGCAGTGTGACACATCTGTATCGTCTGATCAAGATCGAACAATTAAAATTTAAAGTCAATTTTGTTTTAAATTTAAGATATTGAGCTTGATATCTAGATTATCCGATCAAAACATCGAACAGTCCAAATATCAAGCTTAAAATCTGGATCGTTGATTTTGATCGGACAGTTCAGATATTCAGAATTGTGACAGCACACAATCCAAATCCTTAATCTTGGATAACTTAACTTTCAATACAAGCCAAAATTAGCTTTCTCTTTCAAATCAATCCAAAGTAGTAGTACTATATATGGTGGTCCATAAAATCAGAATAACAGCACCCCTTTTGAGTCTGATATGTCAGAACAACCTGCAAAATCTCCATAATTATCTGATATTTCAGATTTTTTCTTTTTCTTTTAAAAAATAAAATCTTTGATGCATATACAATACACTTTATAGCACCTTTCCTTTCTTCGGATGCTTCATTACCATATAGAGAAGAAAGAAATTCAAGGACAAAGAGCCAGTCATATGAAGTAGAAAAATCATCAGCCTGAGACATGCAGTTCTGTAGGAAAAAAATAAAATATTTAATGAGTTTGTTAAAGAATTAAATAAGGTACTATTGTTAAGTTTCTTAAGGTTGGTTGTTGAAGAATAGTATAGAAATATCTTCACTAACTTCCAATATGGACTATGCCTTTACTAGTTGGTATTAAATTTGTGTGTGTATTCTGCATTGCTGGATATTTTACCATAGTTATTGAGGACCATATTCTGGTTACATCATTTATTATGATTCATAAGCCACCGATGATGAAAGTGAAACTAACATGCATGCGCAATTTGAGGTTGTTATACATAAATGGCTCAGTTTGACTATTGGAGTAATAGGAGAAATTGTAATAAAAAAAGTAACTGAAAGAAATATAACCTTTATTTCTCAAAAACAAAAAATTATGAAGAGTTCAATCAATGTGTTATTGGATATAATGATCTGGTTAATGAATTTCAGTTCAAGAAAAAATGTTAAGAGAGAATTCAAATCATAGTTTGAACAATCATTGTAGCCTTTACTTATCTTCGGACAGACTTCGAATTACTAGGACATTTTTCTCCTGAAAACCAGGGTTTAACACAATTTTTTTTAAAGAGTTCAGTTAGGGCGTCTGAGTGAAGAGAAACCTAAGTAATCAGCTTCATGATGGGGAGTCGAGAGTGGCGCCAACCAAGATGAGGGTTGGCCATAGGAGAATATGAGGGTGGATTTAGGTGGGAATGAAGAGGGGTAGGGGAGGGGTAAGAATGACGAATGGAGGTCGTGATACAACGACGGGAACAGGGAAACTCATTGTGTATCAACAACTTTGATCATCTACTATCAGTCGATTGTATGGTGCAACTGACTATAAACAATTATATATATTTTTTCTCTTAGTTTAATGGTATATAGTGAGCTGCCCCATACGACCGACCGATTATTGAGGATCCAATATGGTACCTATCAATACCATATTTTTTAGTTGTTTGTGTATCTTAAAAGCAGCTGAACTTTATTCTTTCATTGTTTAAGTTAATTGGGCATTATAAAGTAGAATACTGTGCATTGCAATAGACTGCGGCCATGTCATTTGTGTGATAACAAGCATTTCATAAAGATAGACAATAGATAAACTTGGTGATGTTGTATAAAGGTTGGTCAAAATGACACAAAATAAGTCATCAATCAGTCATGTTAAAGAGCAAACCAGGAGGAAGGGACAAGTAAACAACAAATGAAGCTATAAATACACTCTTTCTTAACGTGGGGGTATACCATTGTCTCAGAATTATTTACTTATAGGGCAGCTTTATGATTTGAGTAAAAGGATCTTTCATTCATGAGTTGATGTGCTATGTAGTCAAGGAAGAAGCTGATGTTACCTACCTACTGACCTGCAATAAGTTTTTGCTAAAAAAAGTGATTAAAAAAGTTCCCTACCAATAAGTTTAGTCTGTTTAGACTTTAGAGTTTATAGGGCTGCTGAAAAGAAGTTAAGATAAGACTTTGAGGAAGAGAAATGGTAAGTGTAATAGGTTGGATATTGTGCATGAATGTTTGCTCACTGTGGTGACGTTAACTAGGAAAGAAAATTACAAATGCTGTATTTCAAGTAGGTTTATGTCTTGAAGACAAAGAAACTCTACTTAGGTGCAGTTTTTCTAGTTTCTTTTGCTGTTTGCTTCTGTATTACCTAAAAAGGTTTCTTTGAAAGCAAAAATGTTAGAGTTGTTATTTTGACATCAAAATCCGACACCGAATAAAATTCAACTTGATGGACCGTTGGTTTTGATCCGAGAAAAGCAAAAAAATAATATAAAAATCAAAACCGTACGAATATATAGTGTTTTAGTCATTAGAGTTCAATATTAACATGTGTATTAGTATTCTATTTCATTTACAGGAGCCATGTTATGAAAAATGTGTTGTTCTTACAAACTGACCACCAATAAAGCAGAGGAAACATACTTGGTGAGTTATAAATCTTACTGATAAACTATAAGAAACAGATCACAGTCTACACAGAACTTTAACATTGATAATTAAACAGTCCAAATGGTAATTATTTTTCTTTCCTGAAAGCAAAAGGATTCAGCATCCAAATAAACAATTAAAATAAGAATAATAATATACTTTACATATCTAAAGGAAACATCCACATGAACAAAAAAACACAGAAAAGCAACATAGTAGTATAGTTTTGATGATTAACACCATTGAGTGCATGTTTGGAATGTTGGTGTAGTTTAACGAAATCATGGTAGCACGGTGATTTTGTTGAAATCTTAAAGTGTATTTTTTGTCAAAATCATAGTACCACACCGTAATTTTACCAAATTTACCGTCAATCCAAACAAGGATAAAAGGTTTACACTCTTTGTTACATAATAAAAGATGCAACCTAGCTAATAACTATGATTTGCTTTAAGAAAAAAAGCTAACAGCTATGATCACTTTGATGGAGAGTCTTTAGTGTCAGATACTTTCTTGGGGTGGATGGCCTCAACTACAGCTTCAAGCTCTTCCTTCACCCTTTCAAACACACCGGGAGCTTTGACTTCTTCAACAGAAGTTCCCTCATCAATGTCATCATTCCTTCCATGAGTTTCTTTGTCATGGCGAGGCGATTTGTCATGATGAAAAACTGCCTGAATCTCCTCCTTAGCCCTCTCAAGAATGTTTGGAGCTTTCACATCTTTTTCTTTCAAATTAAACAGAATATAAAGCAGGGGTTTAGAGTTTAAAATCTGAACCCAATCATTTATAAAATACTCAATCGCCATACCATATATCTGTCGTGAATTTGTACCAATTCATCTGCTTTTCACAGGATTTATATAGGATTTGAGTGCATATTGGATTACCAGTGTGTTGGCAAAAACTACACTTTAGAGCTTCAACAAAACCATAGTGGCACCGTAATTTTGTCAAACTCAACAACAATCCAAACTTGCAATGAACCAAAGACCTTGCACTAAGTGGATGTTTGAATTGATGGTGAATTTAACAAAGTCACGACGCAACATAATTTTGACAAAAGCTACACTTTATAGCTTTAACAAAATCACGTTGTCACCATGGTTTCGTCTAGCTTACTGTCAATCCAAACATGCATTAAGTCAAGCAACTTAGGTAGTTATTTATCATCTAGTAAATCTTAATGTAAGATACAGAAGAAAACAAATAATCTCCATATACCCCTTTCAAAATAAAACCTCCATATCCCTTTCAATACAACAAAATAACCGGCATGGTGTTATAAGAGTTGGCAACATGACGTTCCAAGGCCTGTAGGAGTTGTCCATTTGGAAAGTAGTCCAACTATAATTAAAGAAAAAACTAGATGTGCTCATAGCATACCTAAGTTATAGGTATACATGGATCGTCTACTATGGTCAAAGATACTAATTACTTTGGTTTAAAAAACAAACATCTCAACCATCCTGGGTTGGCCTGAAGGTGAAGGCTTAAGACCTAAGAGTGTGCTCATCTTTACATCTCAAGTTTAAATCCAGTCAAGTGCAAACGATTCCTATGTTTGGCTGGTCCATACTTCCATTGAACATCCCGCTAGTAGACGGTGGATTGGTTTTTCGGAATACCTTAGGAACAGGTATTGAAGGGGTAGCCCAGTGCACTTAAGTTGCCGCATACGCATGGTCAGGGAAGGGTCCCACCATTTTGGTGTATTGTACGCAATCTTACCATGTTTGTTACACTCTCAGACCTTTCAGTCATGTGACAACAACTTTACCAATGCGGTAAGCTCCCCATTAGGACCAGATATTGAGCTTCGAACAAAAAAAAAAAAACTCCATGTCTCCTCCATAAGACCACAACCAAAAGGAAACTAACTTTCAACAATAGGGATGCAGAAAAGCTCATAAAAATCCAAAAACAAGAGCCATAGTTTAGATTATACACCGGCTAATTCTATGACTAAAAAGGATATTATGGCGTTATGTTAAATTTCAACACTAACATCTAAATAATTAATCAATTGAAACAAATCCACAAAATCCAAATCAAGAATAATAAGAATATTATTTGTAAAACGGAACGTAGAAAAGATGATAATGTTAAATGATAATACCTGAAACCGAATCTTTAAGTTTGGGTTCCTTTTCTGCCATTGAATTTGATCCAAACAACCTTTGAGTTTGAGGTTACAATAAAACAATGTATTTTCTGTGTTATCATTCAAAAAAAAAAGGTTCACGTGTCATGATTCAAAATGTAAATGAATAAACAAGTTTTTTTAGTTGATAAGGAGTTTATCCATTGCTCAGAAAAGAAAAAAAAAAAAAAAAAGTTTATCCATCGGCATTTCTTCTATAAAAAAAATATATTAACGAGTAAATAATCAATTTAGCCCTTAAATTATCACTTTTCGACAATTTGACCATTAAACTAATAATATCACTATCTATTTCTATCTTTCAGTTTAACAAAATTGTTTTTTTCCCAAACAAATTTCCTCATTTCCACCCCAAAATTCCCTCACATGAGTTTAACACACGCTCAATATATCCAACATGACTTAATTAATGTTGATAGCCAACATGAGTTAACTCACGCTCGGTACAAACCAACATGAGTTAACTCACGCTGTGTTTTGTAATAGACATGCACAGGCAGAACACATAAACCATTGTGTTTCAAACTCAACCAAATAGAATTTCTCCCAAATCGTGCGAATTTCATCAAACTCAGCCAAATCAACTTCAACTTCTAAATCAATTACAAGAAAGTGTTTATAATCATTTAGCATTGGCTTTTTTATTTATTTAAATGTTAGATTATTTTTATAAAAGTCGTGGAATTTTAAGGTTTTAGGGTTGATTTGCATGTTAGATTTTTTGCTTCGTAATGATGAAATTAGTTAGACATTGTACTTTAGATGTGTATTAGTGTAAGTTTCACTCAAATGTGGTAGTTTAGAGATTGAAATGACACAATGAACTCATAATGTTTATGTTGAACTCTAGGTGTTTTGATAAAATGTCTAAATAAAGTTTGATTGATTATTTCATTATTTTATGTTTGTGTAGATATGTCTGACAAGCCAAACAGACAGAGACTCGACAAGGAGACGATGACCATGAGTGCATGGCAGATAGGCAGGTTGTGCGCCCTCTTGTTAGAAGGGGACGCGGCGACGGACGTAAGAGTGGGGAGGGGACGTCGTCTCAGACGGGTTCGTCCCAGAGTGTGGACCCTACTCAACATCATGAGGGAGCCTCGGCATGAGCAACCACATCATCAAGAGGATGAGGCCGAGCAGCAGGCGGTACCGGAGTTTACACTCAGATAAGATGGTTTTCTTGGGAACCCTACTGATCTTTGCTTCTACTGACTTTCGGTAGACACAAGTCTAGTTGCTTTGGGCTGACGTCGTAGTAAGTATTATTTTTTACTTTTATTTGAATACCTTTTATATTTTTTGATTCAATTATTATCTTAAAATGTTTACATGTTTATTTTAATTATTGTTTTTTAACGATTTAATTATTATATTAAAGTGTTTATTTTAATTATTGTTGATTTACGATCTAATTGTTATGTTAAAATGTTTATTTTAATTATTGTTTTTTACGATCTAATTGTTATGTTAAAATGTTTATTTTAATGATTATATATTTACGCTTCTTTATCATGTTGTTAATGGAAGCCCAATTTTTACATATGTCAGTCATATTATTACTCATATTTTTTCATTCGTTTGCGAACATATTCAACTCTATTTTTTTGTTGTATTTTGAATATGCATGAGACAGTGGGTGGTTCAGTACCTTACAAATTTCTTTTTCACCAGTTCGAGAATAGTTGTTTCCACATATTCCAATTTTTTTGGAAAGTTTGTGCATACAATTTTGTACAAACGACAATTATCAACATATGCTTGCTCTATATCACATTGCACTATAGCTTCACATTCATCTATGGTTGTCTTACTTACATATCTATATTTGATGTCTCTCCCATCTTTAGATTTCAGATCCGTAACTTTGCTATATGTCTTACATTTTGCTACGTCGTTTTTAAAGATGTGATACTCACACAATAGAGCGGTACACTTTGAGAAAATTGTCTCACCAACATTCATCAAAGCATTGTCCCGATTAGTGACAATGATTTTGAGAGAAATATCTGGAGAATCGATATTAAATCAAACTTAGAGACCAACTCATAAGCTTTCTGACTGAGTACATGCCACCTAGATAAATGTCCCTTTGCCAAACATCATCCACTTCATTCTGCAAAGAAAACTTAGCTAATAAAGTTTTACAATCCCTCGACTAACTCTTTCTTCCAAGCAAACAAACATTTTCTCCAACTCCGGCCCAATCATCCAAACCACTCGAAATCGTTGTATCCTTCATCGAAACCTTTTTATCAATTGAAAGATCAAATAATCTAATAAATGACAATTGCAAAGTTTGAGTTTGCAAGAAAACGATGTTATTTCTTTACAACCTTCACTTTTAAATATAGGATAGTTTTAAATCCTTACACCCCTCAACTAACTCTTCCTCGCAAGAAAATAAACCTCTTCTCCATATCTTTCGATGAAACCTTTTTATCAACTAAAAGATTAAATAATATACTAGAGCTATCCATACGAAGTTTGAGTTTGAGGTTACCATAAAACGATGTAATTTTTGTACTACCATCAATTATAAATGTGTTTTAAGCCCTCCCCATCCCCCTATTTTTTTTTTTACAAGACCACTTTCAAAGTTTTTATGTTACTTTTTTTTTTT
>Ga0228711_1000069_pt1 | contig 75562 bp, 48 predicted proteins | sample MedpolnodulmetaG_2_FD_177996 | JGI IMG/M metagenome (GOLD analysis project Ga0228711, IMG submission 177996) | Root nodule microbial communities from Medicago polymorpha collected in Santa Monica, California, United States - brown nodules | ecosystem: Host-associated > Plants > Roots > Nodule...
AATTGAAACCACGTAGAACAATTTTGTCAAGGAAAATTTTATAAGCCATCAATTTAGTTTCTAATTATCACTCATCAATTTTGATCCTAAACTATATCAATATATGAATTTTTATTTTGAGATTATTGAGTTTCAAAAGCTTTATTGAGTTTCTCTGATATTAGAGATTATTTACTAATGAACTACATTTTATTATCTTAATATTTCATATTTATCATAACTGTAATTTTAGTTGAATATGCCTGCAGATGGTCATTCTCCACTATTTTTACCATTATGCCACACAAGTTTTGGTTGAACTAATTTCGCTTTTAAAATACATATATTCACGACACTAATCTTTAATTAATTATACCTTATTAGCAAACCTCTAAAACCGCCCCCTCCACTTCTTATCCCAACTTTTCCACTTCTCATAAATTTTAATATTCTCTTCCACTTATAATTTTTGGTTCTTAAATATTGGTTCAAACAATTATTTCTATGAATTAAAATTACATAATTAAATAGTTATTCTACCTCATAAGACCCGTGCGGCGCACGGGTCATCAATCTAGTTAGTTGACAAAACTCTCCCTTCAAAAATTAACCTAAAATTTCTGATTAAGCGGGAAGGGACATCTTACCATTCTCAAATTTGAAATGGAAACCTGTAAAACAAATTAGAAATAAAAAAGAGGCATAGACATAAAAGTAAAGACAATATGTGAAAATGAAAATTCCTTGTATTATTATTCATAGTAAGTAACTAAGGTGGACAGGTTGGCATCAAAGAAGGAGCTGTAATACCACCGCAAATCTGGTCAAAGCCCCTTCTTAATTTTTTTTCTGTCTTCCCACAAACCAATTATTATTATTATTATTACCTAATAAAACCAAACAAAAAAAATAAACAAAATTGACCCATCCACCACCACTTTTGTCTTTCCTTGAGAGACTTTCTAATGACCCTCATCAAAAAGAACAAAAAGTAACTGATATCACTGCAGTTTCAGCCTGATAAACTGAAATCACTGTTGTTTTTTTTTTTAATCCAAGAGGCTCCTAACATTATTTTTAACCTCTTGCTAAACCAAAAAACCATTTATCTTCTATTATTATTTTTCCTACATCTTCATCCAAAAAACCTTCATTTTAACAAACCAAAAAAGACCTATTGTTTCTTCGTCTATAAAACTATTCTCCTTTTGTTACATCAAATCCCCTAAAATACTCCCCCAAATCCCTTAAAATGCTACCAAGCAAATCAAAGGACCATTTCATATCATTTTCATCATTATCTTCAGTATGTCCACTCCTGTGGAAGCTTGATTTCATTGCTCACTGCTGCTGGCTGAGGCCTGCTGGTATTGTTGCTGCGCTTCTTTTGTAAATTGACATTACTACCCCTATGCCTTGGAGGAGCAACAGCAGCTACTGCATTTGCACAAAAGTCAAAGATTTAATACTCAATACACCCCCTTTAAAAAAAAAACTCAATACACCCCCTTTTGATTAAATAAATAAACACTACTAGTGACACTGACAAGTACACTCTCAATCAATTTAATTAACATAATTAAGAATTTAAAATTGATTAGTACCATTTTCAGCATTAGAGGTGGAATTAAAACGATGCAAGTGTTGTTGTTGCGGCTGGCACCCCACTATATAGTCTTCAAGCTTTAGGTTAAGGGCATGCGCCACTCTAGCTGGAACATATGCAGTTGCACAAGCTACAATCACACAAAAAAAAAGTTAGTAAAGTTTAACATAAACACAAATATTAAATCAAGCTTATAGTACTAATTAAAATTATTAAATATCACAACCGGTAGTTGCAAAAACGTACATTAAACAAACCTAAATCATAAACGAAAAACGGGTAATAAAGTATATAATAGTAGCAAACATTAACTAGATTCAACCATTGTGTTGTAACATTTTAAATTCTCTATAGTAATGATATTCAACCACCCTCTTAAATGCATTAAACATTTGAACCAAAAACGCAAAAAAACGTACAAGACAAGTTTTTAAATAAACAAGACAAAATTAACATCATCATGATCAAAAAGTAATCACCTGGTTGTTTTTTTGTTGAATTTCTTGATTCAACAGGACGAGGTAAGAACACACCAGTGCCAGTACTGCTACCATAACCATTTCCAAGGAAAACAGCTCTCACAGGAAAACATGGTTGAGGATTTTGAAGTGGTTGTTGTTGAGCATGTTGTAGTGTTGGCCATGCAGATGATGACAAACCTAAACCAGCAACGTTGTTGTTATTGTTGTTTCTTCCATCAACAACATTTCTTCCTCCATTTGTTTGTCTTTGCTGAAATACACCCCCATTTTGCTTCTGCATACCCCCCCTTATTGTGTTCAGCCTTTCAGCAATTTGTTGTTGCCTCATCCTCTGCAACTAAAATCAACAAAAATTAATTAATAAAAAAACAAAACCCATTATTAAAAACATGAAATTTATCAAAAATTAAGCTTACTTGAGCAATTTGCAATTGATAATGAGAAAGTGATTGTGGAGCAAAAAAGCTCAAATCAGCAGGGTTGTTTTTGGAGGGTAAAGTAACAGGGGAAGAATTTCTTTGAGGAACAGTTTGTTGATTCAATCTCAAAGTTTCAACTTCATCAGCAGCAGCATGCAACAGATTCAAAGTAGAGGTTGATGAAGCATTCTTACAAACACCATTAGGGCTACCTTTGCTTGATGAACCTTTGCGGCATTTGCAGTCACTTCCGAAAGCACATAGGGTTGATTGTGGTGAACCTCCCTGCAAAACGACAATAAAAACGTCAAAACGCAAAAACCCTAAAAGGAAAAAAAAAATTTAAACCCTAAAAGGAAAAACCCATTTTACAAAAAAAAAAAAAAATGCATACCAAGTTATTGTTATGATTTTCAGAGGCTTCGGAATGAACATGGAGAGAAGAATGAGACAAGCAACGAGTTAACTCAGCGAAGAGTTGTTCATCATCGTCGCTTTCAGTTTCGCTTGAAGCAGCAAGAGAATCGATTGGTGAACTGAGATCAGAACAAGCGAATCCATAAGGAAAAAGCAGAGGATCTTCACCATTGTTGAAAAGCGAAAACGAAGAAGGTTTCGGTTTTGTGGTGGTTGTGTCGTCACCGTCGTCGTCGTCGGAGAGAAACTGCGGCGGAAGCCAGAACTCACCGTCATCCAAATTCTCAGCCATGGAAAATGAAAACGAGAGAAAGAAAAAAAAAAACAGAGGAAGGAAATTGAGAGGAAAAAAAAGGGAGAGAAAATGAAGAGAGTGTGTGAAGGGATTTTGGTTGGGATTTTAATAGAGGAAAAGAAAAAGGGATTATGTGGAGGGACCCATGATTACCGAAATGCGAAACATGGGAGAGAGAAAAAAAAGTTAGAGAGAGAGAGAGAGTGTGTGTGAGTGGGAGAGGGAAGAGTGTGTATTTGTAGAGACACACACATGAGAAATGAGCGGTGATGTGATTTTCCACGCGGTTTGATGAGTGTGTACCACACGCGATATTTTTATTAATTAATTATTTTATGGTATTTTTTCTTTTTAGGATTTGATTTATAAAGTTTTAATTTTTATTATGTTTGAATTTGAAACTTCTTCTAGAAATGAATTTCTTCGTCGATTCACTGCGAAATTGAAATTAGAAGTGCTTTTGGAAATAAAGATTTACGTTGATTAATCGTGAATTTGAAGATTGTTTTTTGGAAATAAAAAAGCGCGTGATTCTACACGAAATTGGAAACCGTTAGGAAATGAAAACCGGCGTGGATTCATTGTAAAATTAGTAGTGTTTTTAGAAATAAAAATTTATGTATATTCATCGTGAATTTGAAGATTGTTTTGGAATGAAAAAGCGCGTGATTCTCCATGAAATTAGAAACGGTTATGAAAATGAAAACTCGTGTAGATTCATTGTAAAATTAGAAGTGTTTTAGAAATAAAAATTTACGTCGATTCATCATGAATTTGAAGATCGTTTTTGGAAAATGATAAAAGCGCGTGATTCTCCACGAATTTAGAAGCTTGTTTTGGAAATGAAAATGTGTGTAGATTCATTGTAAAATTAGAAACGGTTTTGAAAATGAATTTTGCATTGATTTACCGCGAAATCAGAAACTTCAATGTCAAGTTTCTATATTGACGTGGTTTAGTTAGTGTGCGTTGGCAACTTACATTTCACTACAACAAACCATGTTATCGTCGTGTAGATTCATTGTAAAATTAGAAATGGTTTTGAAAATGAATTTTGCATTGATTTACCGCGAAATCGGAAACTTCAATGTCAAGTTTCTATATTGACGTGGTTTAGTTAGCGTGCGTTGGCAACTCATGTTTCACTACAACAAACCATGTTATCGTAAAAGCTTGCTTTCCTAACTTTTTGAAATCAGGATCACTTTATCTCAATTATGCCGCAAACTCACGTTTGGTAAACGCTAACGCATACCCAATCAGACACTTACCATGGTTGATTTTTAATTATAATTTCTTTTGAATTATATGCATAATAAATTGTTATTGTCTACAGCATTTTATGACGACAATGTGTTATAATTAAAATGTTTTTCTTTTAAAATTATATTTTACACATTAAAAAATATTATCGACGGCCTTGTTCATTTATAGTGTGTAAGTTTGACCACTAAAATATTCTATTAAAATCGTCAAAAAACATAGACTGCTTGACCAAAGAAAATATATATTATTAACATGATTATGTATATAATTCAATTTGTGACCACCTTCAATGTGAATTTTTACACATACATTGTTTCACATATATTTTTAAAAATTAATGTAATAAAGTAAATATATAGTCTTATTTGCTTAGTATATATATAAAAGAATGTTGTACTGTAATATACAGCTGTTCTTTCTTTAAGAAAATATAATATACAGCTGTTAATCCTTTTTAAATATTTTGTCAAAAAAATCCTTTTTAATCATAATATCTATATCATAATTATGATAAAAATAAATATTTTCTATCCTAAAATATTTTTTGGCAATATCATAAAATATATATTTGGTAAAGTTATGAGTGTCACCTAAGAAAAATTATGAGTAATTTGCTAAAAAAATAATAATATTATGAGTGGTGAATCACTGCTATCAATTGAGAAACTAAAAGACATCAATAGTGGCCAAGGAGTGATTGGCGTGAGTTTGGAATAAAATTTCATTCATTCAATTTTTTGGTTTAAGAAAGAAAATATATTACTAATAATAATTTTTGGTTGGAACAAAAAAGAAAGAAAATATTTGAAATGGTGTAAAAGCAATTTAGGTAAGTTTGAAGGGAATTATCGAAGAGGTAAGGAAGTTTGAAATGGCGTTGTATTTTGCACAGTGGTTGATGAAGTAATGCATCGCTACAGTGGGTCCCAGTGAAAGCTCAGAAAAATAATTTATTAATGTCATATTTTCATTTGTCGTAAATACTAAGTAGAATTTTTCACCAAATCTAGATTTATTTATTACACACGTATTTTATTTAAAATTTTCTAATTTAGTTATTAATGGGGTAGGAAATTTGGCTTTGCTGTATTTTGTTGTATATTTCTTAATAAATTTTGTCAACCATGACATAATTGATAAGTATATATGTAAGGAAGGATTGGATAAGTATATACGTAAAATTGTTATTTGTAGTATCTTTTTTAAAAAGAAATGAGTCAACGTAATATTTTTTTTGTAAGAAGTCAACGTAACATAACAATAACCTATTCAACGAAGGGAAATGTTAACTTGTGCTATTGAGGCGTAAGTTAAGAAGACAAATGTATAAGGTTTTTCTTGGAATTTGTACATTCAATATCTTAAAAGTTGCAAAAGTTATATTTTTCAATATAAAATTTGTTTTTAATTTCTATTTTAAGCTCCTTAAGGCACAAGTTAACATGACCCTTCAACAAATAAGGCAAGGTGTATGGAGAAATTACTTTGACCTCTTTTAAGGTCTCTTTAATGATGCGAACATCCTCTTGTTTAAAAATATACATTAACTTTGCTTGAGTTTTCATTACATAGACAAAATAACACATTTTTTCTTCATTAACATTGCTTGCTTTCTCTATTAAATCACAAAAATGACTTAAGTTAATGCGCTAAAAATTGGTAGATTATTTCACTTGCATTTTGAATTTGGATTCATTGTTAGACAATTGAATCAACTTAATTGCAATATAAATTGCTATCATCAAGCCACCAAATGATAAGATTCTCCTCATTTACAAGTCAATGCAGCAACAAAAGAAAAAAAAATAGGACCCATAAATCAATGCTACAACTTCCAACAATTTTACTTGATATGAATACAGAAGCAACAAACCACAACCAAAATATTTCTCAAGACCTGCACCAAGTAAAAGACTATACAACAACAAAACTGACATCTAACAAAACCAAATATCACTTGGCTTGCAACCTATTAATCTTGCAAAAGTATAATACTATCGTTGCTTCAACTTTCTATTACAACACTACTCGACTCAAAATAAATTGTGAGGAAATACTTCGAAAAGAACAACGACGTGATCGGAAAGAACAAAGACGCAAATGAAAAGAACGACGACGTGAACAAGGAGAACATGAGTGGAAAAACATGACGAGAATAGAGATTGAATGTCAACCGAAAAAACACGAACTTCAAAAATAACAATGAGAAATAAGGAAGATAAGACCACAATATGAATGATGAATGCAATGAATGTCAAAGCAAATGTATAGTATGACAAGAATGAAGAGATTTCGGTTTGAGTGTGTGTTGGGAAAGGAGGATGAAAAACATATTTAGAAAGAATATGTTTCTCTCTAATGGCAAACAAACAGATTGTAACGGCATGGGAGGTTGGTGATGGTTGGAAAAACAGAGGGGAGGTTTGTTACAATTAGATAGAACTTAGGGGAGGTTATTATAATTTTCCCATAGCGTATTTGTCTTTTAGAAGAAGAAAAAAACTAATAGCGTATTTGGTTTTCCATTTGCAATGATATATCCTGTATAATTTTTTTGATGGAAAAAATTCATGTTATTCTTGAATTATCAAATAGAGCAAATGCATGTTATCCAAATTGAATGAATACATTCTTTAGTTATTTTTGCGCGATGGACCAAACCTATTAGTTGTTATGTATAAACTACATTATTGTTGGACATCACACAATTGGTATTGCTCAAACATCCCTTCTTGATGCTAAAACCAAAGACATTTCTCTTAATTGAAAAGGGGGCTATTAGAAATTGATTCTCACATTTCCTATAGACAAACTTTCTAGGAATTTTTCATATTTTTATTTTTCCAGAAAGTTAAGAAATGGAGAAACTTTTGAAAGAAATAGTTGGTTTACTTTAAACACGTGGATAAAGTATATTACTTTGTTGTAAACTGTTCACTTCTCAAAATAGGAACTACATAAGTCTTTTAACAAATGATGGAGTGAATGATTGGAAGCATTTAAGTGAGAAACTCAAAGAACATGATAATAGTGTTGAGGATATCACTAATATGAATATTTGGAATGAAACAAGAGTGAGATTAAGAAAGAACAAAGGTATTGATAAAGATTTGCAAGAAAGAATGCAGAGAAAAGAACATTGGAGACAAGTTTTAATAATAATAATAATAATATATTTGGTCAATAATAATAATAATAATAATAATAATAATAATAATATACGTTGTTAAATGTCTCGCTAGACAAAATTTAGCTTATTTTGGATCTAGTAGAAAACTTTATGAGGATAATAATGGTAATTTTTTGGCGTTGATTAAAATGATAGCTAAATTTAATTTGATAATGCAAGATCACGTTAGACGTATCCAAAGCAAAGAAAATCATCATCACTACCTTGGTCCTCAAATTTAAAATAAGTTGATTTATCTTTTAGCTCATGTTGTTAGAACTTCAATAACAAGGATAATTAAGGAGGCAAAATATTTTTCTATAATCCTTGATTGTACCCCATATGTGAGCCATCAAGAACAAATGGCTTTGATTGTACGATGTGTAAATGTATCGATTGATAAGATAAAAAATAGAAGAGTTTTTCTTTTAGTACTTAAAAGTTGATGATACGTATGGATTGAGGCTTTTTAATTAATTGTTGAATGTATGCAAGTCTCTTGATTAGACGTTGATGATGTGAGGGGTCAAAGTTATGACAATGGTTATAATATGAAAGGAAAACACCAAGGGGTTCAAAAGAGATAACTTGAAATAAATGTCAGGGCTTTATATATGCAGCGTGCTTGTCATAGTCTTAATCTTACTCTTTCGGATATGGTTCATTCTTGTGTTAAAGTTATTTCTTCTTTTGGAATTGTGCAACGCATACACACATAATTTGAAAGTTCTATTAAAAGATGAAAGATTTTAGTTGATAACGTTCCAGACTTAATAGTGAATCTTTGCTCAATACCGGGTGGGAGAGTCGAGTCAAAAATGTTAAAGCTATTTGGTTTCAAACACCTCAAATAAGATTATCTTTGTTATAATTGTATAATTCTAGTGGTGATGATGTTATAACAAAAAAGTGAAGCTGAAAGTTTGGCTAATCCTCTTGAAACCTTTCAAGTTTTACTTGTCATGATGATTTGGTATAAGGTTTTATTTGCTATTAACATTGTGAGTAAGAAGCTGCAATCTAAATCAACGTGCATTGAAGTTACAATGAAAGAAGTGTAAGATAGGATATTATACTTTGAAAAAGATACATATGAAGGCTTTGAATATAGCATGAATATTGCCAAAAGCTTTGCATTTGATATTGGTATAGAGACAACACTTACTAAAAAGCGTGGTAGCTTAATAAAAGACAATATGATGATGATGATGATAATGATAATGATAATGATAATGATGAGGAAATACAAACACCAGAAGAATCTATTAGAGTCAATTATCTTTTAGTGGTTGTTGATATGACAATAACTTCATTAAAAAATAAATTTGAGCAGTTAGAAGTATTTTTGGATTTTTATTTGATTCAAGAATTATGAAATAATGGGATAATAATGAATTAAAAAATTTTTGCACAACTTATAAGCCTATGTTTTCTCATAAGGATTAGTCGGAAGTTGATGCAAAAGATCTTTTTTACTGAATTGAAAGTGTAGTAAATATCTTTGCCAAACATGTCAATATCTTGAATTAAAATTATTGAGCTTGCCAAAGCCACATATTATTGTCCGAATGTTTCAATCGTTTATTGAATTCTCTTAACTGTGGCATCAGTTAAAAGAAGTTTTTCGAAGTTAAAATTATTGGAAAACTATTTGAGATCGTTAATATCACAAGAAATGTTGAAAGGTCTAGCCATTATATGTATTGAGAAATATACAAAAGAACATGTTGTTGTTGACATAATTATTAGTGATTTTGCATCTAGAAATACCCGTATGAAATGTTTTGTATGAGCATTTGAATATTAAATAAAAATCTCAATGTTTTTGTATGAATTTTGATGTTCTTGTTAGATAATTTATTTACGTAGTTAAAACTATCCTCTTCGAACAAATTATTTTCGCACTTTGGAAAGTTAAACTTTGTTGTATACTCTTTATTTAGGATTCCAAATTGTAGGTTCATTCTAGACCACCAAATTCTCATAAACGGCTCTTCTAATGGATCGGGATTGCATGCAATATTGATGAAACAGTCAAGATGTATGAGATTGTACGTCGTTGCCATCACACTCCACCTAATCCAAATCCAATACATCAATTTCAACCACATCAATTAAGAGTTTAATAGAAATTTACATTCGGTATAAAACACTTTGACCATAACATTCAATAAGAATTCATGATATCGACAAATAATCTCCTTTTTGTACTTATACTGAAAAATAATAACAAAAATATTGTATTCTTCTAAAAGGTCAATGTATAATTATTTTTCATTAGTGATGTTTCCCTTTCTCTTCAGTTAAATGACTATATTATACCAAAATAATGATATTAAAAATTAGCTAATTTTGTTATATACTCACAAAAAATATCATTTTTATGATTAAACCTCGATTTACAAATAAGTTTTCTATAAACTGAATTATGTTTAGATATTCTTTTAGAAGATATAAATTTTGATATTGTCAGCATAAAATAATTTACATTGTTAACAAATTGCACCCAGTCAATGTTTGAGAATTAAAACTAATTATGAATGAATTCCATATTTTTAATAATTTAACAATTATTATTGACTGATAATATATAAATATTTACATTGAAAGTATCAAATCACATTTTAAATATAAGTTTAAAAACATTGACTAACAATATAAATTTTTTTCTTCAGACAATGCTTTTTATATTCAATGTATTTTAATTACTTGAAATTTCTGAGTTATACAATAATAAATTAATATTATTTTTTAATAGGTTGAAGAAAATCCAAAGAATAGAAAAAAATTATAAACATATAAATTACATATTATATTTTTTTACATAAAAGTATAATATTGATTTAAGTTATTTAATTATTATATTTAAATATTTTGAAATATCAAATATATTCATTTCCAATAGATGAAAATTTTGCTCCTTACAAGAAATGTCACTAAATACTTCTTTTTGTCAATAAATCACGCATATTAATTCTTTTTCTTCCTTAGCATTCAAACAACTATCATTGACATCATATACCAAACAATAGGACAGAGGAGTTGATCCTCTCAAACTTTCTCCTATGATAATATGCTCCTAGTTGGATCCAACTTTAGCGACTGTTTACGCATTGTAAGGCAAAATTAATGGGTGAAAACCTAAGATCCTTCCTTGGAAGTGTGGAAGCTGTTAAATTTTATGAGTATATAGCAAAGAACTTGATAAGCAAGACAGAGGTGAACATCAACTAAAACAATCCACTACCTGCATGAATTCATGTTGGAAACCCTACTGAAGTACTGATGGTACCAATTGGATATATTATCGTTATGAAAACCTACCTTAAATATGTTTTAGGTGTGGTATAATTGGACACATTGAAAAAATTGACAAAATCCTCAACTTGAGATGGTTAACTCAGTCCTTTTGGGACCTTGGATTAGATCTACACAATACGGAAGAAGGTTCACGGAGGCTAAGGACAAAAAAAATCTTTACTAACCCATAAAATCAAAGAATTTTGAGAATGTTAGCCCTCTTTATCATCATACTTGTTAACACAACTTGTTAGTCTGGTAATTCATAAGTAATGGACAAAAGTTAGGGTGGCACATATACAAAAAAAGAACTCACGAAGACATATCATAAGATGAGGGTGAAGTAAACAAGATTAGAAGTACTTGGCATGACAATTTTTCCAACACGACTATCATTACAACTAATAAATACTCGAGGAACTGTGCATATCACCAATTATGGCCATATGAAGTTACTTACCGAAGACTCAAAACAACCAAAAAGGTAAAGAATTAAGGCAACCACTAAAGTGGTAACTAGTAAGGTAGGTCCTGCATTGGATGCCAGTAATAAGAGATGAAGTTTTTCTCTCAACTTTCAAGGGATTGATAATCGCAATCCCTACAACAAAATCCACACATATTTGATCCCTAAGAATAACAACCCTTTATACCTTAATAATTCTAAACCTATAGGATTTTGCAATGTTACCTCAAATATAATCAGCAAGACCGTTTCTAATAGAAACAAACCAATTCTATCAAAGATTATTAGCCCTACACCTGAGTGTTTTATTATTGGGGAGACTTGTTTCTGACAACTCTTGTGACTTTTGATATTTTTCACTACCTTAGCTAAAACAATAGAAGGAATGGTTACATGGGAATCAAAACAGATATGGCCAAAACTTACAACCGAGTTGAATGGATTAATCTGAAAGCTACCATGGAGTCTTATAACCTTATAGCCTTGTCAATACTATTATTAATTTTGTTTTCAATGTTATTTTATCTATCTTAATTAACGGGAAACCACCTAAAGAGTTTTAGCATACATGACGCCTCCGACAGGGAGATCCATTATCCTTATGCAAATTTATAGTTTTTGTTGATGTCTTATCAAGGTTGATCTCAAAAGATCAGTCAAGTAATCTTACTCATGGGGTGAAAATAGATAATGGAGCTCCAAATAGAAGTCATTTGTTTTTCGTAGGCGACTATTTACTGTTTTGTACGGCTAAATAATATGAGGAAAACATTATCAAAGATATTTTATCTACGTTACAAGAGGCATCTAGTCCAAAAATTAATATGGCTAAGTCTAAATTGATATTCACTAAGAAAGTACATGATGAGGTTAAAATCAACATTAGTCACACAATACCTATGAAAATGGGAGAGAAGTTTTCAATCTATTTAGGCATGTCTACTCATATAGGAAGATAAAAAAAATGACTACATTCAAGCAGGACCTGGAAAAACTGAATAGGTGGGAAGTAAAGAAAAACTCCTTAGTAGGAATAAGATAATTGATAAAAGTTATGACCTAGGCTATACATACCCACATTATGAGTTACTTCATCCAACCTAAAAGCTTTTCTCTAAAATAGAGACGATGATATACAAGTTCTTTGTGGGATAGTAACATGGACATCAGAAAGATTCATTGAGTGAATAGGAATATGTCATGTAAACACAATATGAAACGGGACATTGGGTTTAAAGATTTTCAAGCGTTTAATCAAGCCCTCCTTGCTAAGCAAGTATGGAGGATTCTTACTTGTCCTAATACTTTAATGACTAAGTTACGAAAAGCCAAATATTTCTCAAAGAGCTTACTGCAATATGAGTTACTCATGGAAGAGTGTTAAACATGCTAGTCGGATCTTAAGGAATAAATGATATTGGGTTGATGGCGATGAGGAAAGTATAAAAATTGAGCAGAACAATTAGCTCCAAGAACAAAATGGGTTTCATTTATGAAGTCAAAAACGTATAAATTCTGCATTTACCATGGTTAAGGATCATATGGACATAAATACTAAGAGTTGAAATATTAATATCATTAATGACATGTTCACTCTTCTAAATTTAGGCAGATTCTTCAAATCACTGTTACTGGTATTGATGAACCTGGTGAGATAATTTTCTTTGGAACCTTAGATCATAATTGTGATGTTAATTATGGTTACAATGCAATTAGAGAGTGAGTGGACATCTAGACCCAACATGATATATGACTGTAATAACTTAGATATCAATCATAAAGGGGTAAGCTATGAAGTCTAGTTATTCCTCATAAACAAACTAACTTATCATGGAGAATTCTTCATAAAGTAATCTCGATTATAGAGCACATGTTTAAAAAAAAAGGTAGCACCTGCAATTCCTTTTGAAGCATATGTCATCAACAAATAATCCTTAATATCTAATTCTAGCTAACATGAAAACCATAATTGCCAAACCCTACCTCCTTTAACCCTAAACAATTGGCGACAACTCATTCACCACATCTATCTTTTAAACTTCAATTGACTTTTTCCAATGCTATCAACCTTGTTGTATTTAATAAATAATATTCCCAGCTAATGATGTTACATATTCCGATGCAACTAATGGTCTTACAAATTCCCATATAATGAAGCACATTTCCTATGCATGCATCAATTATCAAATTCATATGTACACCAATAAACTCTGAACCGATTGGCTGCATCTATTTATTAATTGTATTTTTCAATATTACTTTTGAATGCCTAAGTACCAATATTCCACTGTTTAATAAACCAATTAAAGGCACTACATTAAATCCACACGACTCAATTACCATGGGTGCATTAAAGACCATACAATACACTACCTTGATTGAAGCCACTCAATCGATGATCATTGGTAGGCTCAAAAGATTTCCCCTAAATCAACCATACATTTTTTTTTATATCTTCCCCATTCATTGGTCCTTAATTTTTTTTTACTTCCTTTATTAGCTGCAAGATTTCCTCTTCTGTCCATTTCTTCTGAATATAATTTCTTGAATTTTTCTAATTTTGATAAGAATTTAGATAACAAAAGATGCAACCAGTGGAATATAGTTTCGTTCCCTCATTTGTATTGTGGCCACGGCCCAACTCTCCATTGCAACTTTTAGAATCATACTTTTAAAATTATGTCTAATACATTAAAACTCTAGAAATTATACAAAATTTTAACTTTTGAATTGTTATTGTTGAACTTGGTTGTCCATGCCCAGCTATGTCGATACAGTTTTTCATAACTTGGCACCATTAATTTATTATAATTAGTCATGAATCTTGAATGATTTGACATTTCAATTTTTCTTTAAATTTTCATTTGTACACTTTACATATACATAACTCAATACCATTTTTCATGACAATAGTTCTAAAATTACTACAAAGCAACAATATATATGTATTTCCATTGTAGTTATTATAGTTGATGTAGCAACATTTTCATTATGAAAGTGCAGGGTTATTTAAGAGCTCATATGATGGGATCCACAATTGGTTTTGAGTTTTCTTATGAGATGAAAACGTTTTTAGCTTAATATGGATGGTGTGTATAACTTTGTTTAGCAAGTGAACATATTTCTTGAATCACGCTGTGATTTGACATTTAACGCTTTTCTGTTTGAGCGGCTACTGTATTTTGTTTTTGCCTACCTTTCATGTTGTTTCCTGCAGCTCTGTGTTATGTACTGCAGGTATGTTGGTTTTTCGACTGTTTATGTTGCTACAGTTGTGTTTTGCAGAGAGTGTTGTTAGCTCTACTCTTTTTCTTATTGTAGAAATGTTAACATCATACAATTTTTCTTGTTGTAGAAATATTAACATCATAATGTTTAAAGAAATTTTCTGTGATTTGTAGACATGAGGAACTTCCAATATAACTGTATTTATTATCGTAACATAAAGATTTTAAGTTGGATGTAAAATAGATAATTTTTCTTTTAACTACTACATTTTCAATGTATATGACCTGTGCGACAGCACTGGTAGACGATCTAGTTGAATCTATAATTCATACCCTTATGGAGTGCAACTAAGTGTGGTTTTCGTGTACTTTAATTATTAACTTTACACATTGTCATATCAACAACTTTGTAGATTGGATTTCCCGTATTCTTATCAACACTGAACCAACATGTTTGGAAATGATAGCAACCACCGCTTATTTTATATGGTTATTTAGAAATTAATTGATTTTTTCAGAAGAAAGAGATGCATGTTCTAGAATTGTGTCGAGTTCTGTTAATGCTCTTCGTCAGTACTAGATCAACAACAAAACACATTAGGGGGTTAAATGACAACTAAAATATAAGCTTTCAGGGCTACAACTTTGGTTGGAGTTATCCCTCAACGGATGTTTTAAAACTCAATTGGATTCTCATTGCTTGGGCGATGGTCATTGTGGGTTATGATTGATCCTTCGAAGGAAGGATATGCCCCATATTGCGGAGGCAGACAAGGTTGTCGTTGGACCATACTATGCAACTTTGACCAATGATAATGATTGAAGTTACCTCAAATACAAGATTACAATGAACTTGATGTTATGATTATTCAAACAACATAATCAAAGAAATTCAGAATCATAGTTTCCTTGTAGGTATTTGGTCGGACCACCGAGGATTGTTTGAAGAAATTAGATTCTAAACCTAAGGTCACACTGTGGCGAGTGAAAATAAATGGAAATAAATAGCACATATGACTGCTAGCTGATCTATAATATAGTCCAATAAGAAGTGGTTGTTCAATTTCTCAATATATTAGTTTTCATTAAAAAGAATTTTTTTCCATTTTCTAATGATGATTCATGTAAAAACTAAGTTGTCCATTTTTTATTCTTGATTGACTAAAAATTACTTTTATTTTTTCCAAATATCAACCTTACCCTTATAATTCTTGTGCACCATATAATTATCACCTACATCATCGTCCTTTCTTATAGTTGCCAAAGTCGGCTGCATAACTTGATTCGTATCAGGTAAAACAAACTTTTGATTTTGTTGGGTAAAATAATAAAACGATGTTAAAATATAACCTACTAGTAGAGGTATACATGGGTTGGATCAACCTGAAAACCAGATCAAACCGCCCAGGAAATCCAACAAAAATGGGTTTGACCAGGTAATTGGGTGGGTATGGTTTTTAAAATGAAAAACTTACAAAAATAAATGGGTTCCAGGTAAAATCAAACCCAAACCAAAAAAACCCACTTACATAATAATGTCAATTTTTTTTTTCACAGGGAAGAAGGAAAATAGCAAAGGTTTTAGTCATAAACCAAGTCATATTTCCAAAACTGACGCAGTGCACTCTATATTTTGAAAATCAAAACATGCTAGAGTCATAAATTAGGATATTGCACTTTTTGGTTAGGTTGATGCTAATGCAATTTTATGTAGGGGTGTTCAAAACTGAACAAATCCAATTGAAAAACCGCAAACCGAACCAATCCAAACCAGAACCGCATTTGGTTCAGATGTATTCAGATTGTTTTCTTACTCAACCACATGGTTTGGTTCGGTTTGTGGTTTTTATTTTACCAACCAAACCGAACCAAACCGCAACATAAGAAAAACACTAATTAAACATATGTTGTCTAGACCAATATTCATAGAAACTAAATTCAATGAATTTTTTTATAAAATGACATATTTTTTCTCTTGTTAAGTTTCTTCTTTACTTTTTATTTTAAAAATATTTGAGTTACTTGAACTTTTAGATAATGATAAAATCTTAGTATTTGCATTTCTTACATAATAAGATTATTTTTTGCACACGTTTTTAATTTGGTTTACGTTGTTGAGAATATGGTTAGATGAAAATGAAATTTTAATGTTCGATGAAATTTAAATCATTGTTGAAAAAATTGCTGAAAATATGTTGTGTTTTAGTTTATTAACTTGTTTTAACGTTGAAAACAAAAAAATTGTATTGAATCGATAAAAATCGCACAAATCGATCCAACCCAAACCACATTGGTTTGATTCGAATTTTATTTTAAAAGTCAACCGAACCAAACTAAACCACATGTTTTTTTATCTTGCGGTTCGGATGACTTTTAGCCTCAAAACTGAACCAAACTGTCGGCGAACACACCTAATTTTATATCATGCAACTTTAGTTTGTTGCAAGTATTTTATGATGAAGTTTATTATTTGATATTATAATTTATTATTTATGTCACTCTGTAAGCTACACATTTTTTTTAAGAAAATAAAAAAGTAGAGTAATTTTTATGAAAAATTATGAGGACACATCACTTAGTAATTTAATATTAAAAAAAAAGAAAAACAGAAAAATAATTTGGGTAACCCACTACCCAATCAAATCCAACTTCAAAATTATTAGGTTTACACAAATCAACTCAATCATATAACGTGTGGTTATTTTACCTCACTCAAACCAAAATACCTTATATAATTTAGGTTTTGAAGTCGGTTAAACCCAACTCAATCCGATCCACGTACACACCTACTCTAGTGAGCACATAAAATTCATTATATGCTTCTACAGAAGTATTACATTAAGTTTAATATAAAACTTACAAATTTAATTCAATATATGATATTTATTGGCCTAAAAAAGCATTTATCGACTAATATATCATTGTAACCAAAAGCATTTGACTCAAATAATTATTGAGCTCAACATAGTAGAAATTGTTTAAGAGAACATGAGTTCGATTATAGTTAATGAATTCCACCAAGCATAAATTGTTTGAGAGAGACCTTATTTTAATTTCCAGTAAAACAACTTTTAACAAGATTTCACTTACCTTTTGACCGGACTCCGGATTACCAGAGTTCATTTTTTGTTGAATCAAAAGAGCCTAATTTATCCTTGTTTGGACCATTAATCTAATAATTACTAACCCTATCGAACAAATGCATACGAAAAAACACTACAATTTTTGTAAGAAAATAAAATAAAATAAAATTATTTGAAGTATGAAGATAGAATCAAAAGAGCAAACTCAAGGGACATGTAAACCGTAAAACAAAGCTGCATATTTTTTGCTAAAGAAAAATAATGGAAGCCTATGTATCGATTTTTTTTAATTATAATTGAAGCCGTGAGTAGTGGTAAATGTGACCTAGTGGAATCCAGATGGAATTTGAGGCATCTTCATTCTTTTTCACCTACTGAAATTTAGTATGGTGTGTTTCTAGTTGCTCTAATAATATTTTCCAACTGAAATTTAGGTTTTTTATTGAGTAACAATTAAGTTAGCTCAAATTATTCCTTCTTTCCCTACTTTTGTCTCCTATTTTTTCAACACCAACATATTTCTATGCTTCTTTTTCTACTTTTTGCCTCTTTGTTCTCTTAATTCCATTCACCATCTCTGCAATCATCTTTTTCATTCCACATATCTCTTATGTTTGGGGTCCTTAGGTTTCTTTTCATTTCTTTATTCGTATTGCGTTGAGCTCGTAGGACCCTTGTTAAAAGACAATACTCCTATAGTAGTATTTATTTATTTTAATTAATTAGGTGATTCGGTTGAATCAAATTGCGGCAAATATATGATTTTATTTGGTTAAAAATGGACATGAGGATTACCTTGTGATATTATACCTCGAGAAATGATATATGAACTAGGATTGATATGTGATTAGTCTATATTTTATCCATACACATGGGAGTAGGGATATTTGTGACCCACCTATGATATTGCTACCAAACGTAAATTGCTGCCGTTCTGCTCCTACCACAATTGCAAAAGTCATATATAGTTGCTCGAAATTTTCCAGATCAATTATACTCTTTCATTTCCTTTAAGTATCTATTCTTAAAAAAAATTATTTCTATTTATTTTTAATTTTTAATAGTATCATCTCTTATGATCCCAAATTTGATGTTGTGCATTGTTTTCTAAGATATTGCATGCTTTGGGTTTTGCTTAAGTTCTTGCAACTTTCTTCTTAGTTATAGCATGCCTCCATTTTTTTGCAATGCCCTAGATGAATAGAGGAGTGTGAAATATCTATAATTGACCATTACCCTAAATTTCTAGTTAATGTTAAGCGGTTAAAAAGTTTGCCGGCCCTAATGTGTAACTTAGGTCCTCTTACACAAACGACGACAATGTCTCGACTCAAGTCATTATCCTGCTTTGTTAAGATATTGTCCGCTTTAAGTCTCAATTTATAAACTTGTTAAACGGAGCTTTATGATAGAAATTCCTGAACCTTGAGTGGACCTGAAATTAGGTCTTTATCGGGTGAAGTCCAATATAGACGTTGACCTAGTCCTAAACAATGTGTGTTTAAGCGTAAGCTTGTTGAGGATATAATGCTTGTTGAGGATATAATTTTTTTTTTTTAAGCGTAACCTTGTTTTGGCTAATTAAGAAAATACATATTGTATAATCTCAAGTCACCATAAGTGAAAGAGTATTAGTTGAAAACATTTTCAAGCACTATAATTAAAATCTCACAACTATGAGGACAAGACAGCCCATATTAAGTTAACAAGTACTTCATGTATGTTTAGTTTTCAATCTTCAGTGTTTTGCTTTGACTACTGATCACACACTATAGTCATTTCATGCATCAAAATTATTTTGATTATATTATTTTTTAAATACATTAGAACATTTTCAAGCAGAGAAGGTTCTCTAACTAACTTTTATATACATTCCAAGTTCATGTTAAAGAGAGACAATACAAACTCCATTTTCATGTGACAATGTAATCGTTCATTTGTCACACTTTATGGTATATTCATCGCCCAAGTGTGAACACCTAATCATCGAAACTTTATTTCCAGTCGGTATGCTTAAATTTCATGCCACAACAAATACAGTTTTCCACACATGTCTCATAAATCTATGTGTGTGTCACACACACAAGTTTAGGTAGGAGGTGTAATTTTTTCCCTCTAAATTTTATAAAATGCAAGTATGGGCCAGGCAGGAACTATAGTATCCTACTAATTTATTTTCTTCACTAACAAAAATGTCTTACTATTTTGATCATCTATTGTGTGGATTATGTTATTATCAAGAAACTATAAGAAAGTGCATGTCCACTTGGTTTACGGAGATGTTTTCGTTCCTAATTATAAAGGAAAATAGGTTAAAAAAAGTTGATGTATCAATTTTAAATTTTGGATCAAATGCATTAATTTTTTTTAATGTATTAATAAACTAGTATAGTTAAACTAAAAGTTGATGTATGATGTATCCATTTGAAGTAGCTTATTAATAAACTAGTATAGTTAAACTAAAAACTAGTGATAAAATGAAAGTTATCTAATACAGCATTCACTCTTTAGTAAAAGATATAATTCATATTTTTGATTTATTGAATAATTGATCTATATTATAGATCAGATACCTCCGTTATTCTATAAATCTGAAAATAAATTGTTCTTAAAAAATAGAGGTAGTATATATTTTGTCGTACAAGTTTATAAGCAAATATAAGCTATAAATTAGCTTATTGTAGTTGCCAAGAGACCCATAATCTTAAAAATCAAAATTTTGGGTGAAAACGCAAATAAGAAAAGTCATGGAAACAAGGGGCCACATATCCCCTTTACTGCTTGAGTCAAACCTAGTAGCATCGATCAACAGCGAAATAAAATATTCTTCTGAATTCTGACAACTTTTTTGCAATGTGTCTACACTTATGTTGGCTTCAATTAAATTCCTTTTTCTCCATCTTCCTTAATCAGATCAAATGACACCCACAAAGCAAAAGTATGGGAAACTTGGCAGGTAAGAATCACGTCACAAAATTAATTAAAATTTCCAAGATTAATTAAATGTGTCATATTCATATAGTACTAAAATTTTCACTAATGTGTAGGATGCACAAGCTAGTAAATGGATTATGGGTTGGATGATGCATCACACATTAAGATAGGAGTATAATTGTTGTGCATATGGAGAAAGTGTGGTGGATTATGGATCAACAATAAGCAATTATTCTGTTCAATCATTAGGACGTAGGCAGCAAGTTTAATTTGCAACATAATATTTATTTTGTATTGGTACCATACTCATTAACATGTGATGTCATATTCATTTATAGGGATCGGGGATCATATGATAAAGAAAATTTAGCTTATGTAGCCATGTGCAACCTTTATTGTTTGTGTGTGTGTGGTGAATCCATGTGTAACATGATCACTTGACTCATCAACTTATAATCAACTTTCTTTATATATGTTTTTGTTTATTTCTCTTGTAATAGGGCAAAGAAAAGGCCCACAAAAATATGGGAGATCTTACTTCCATACTCGAAAAGTTATTGTTTCTTATTCTTTTCCTATAGACCCATGAAAAAATATTTTGAGTTTGCATCATCACTCTTTAGCCATGAACTCTTGATTTATAATAAAGAATGCTAGCATCAATGTATAAATTGGTAAGTTACTCAATCACTTCTTCACTTAAAATCACGTAACTCAATTGGTAGTTACTAAGGAATTTATGTGCATGAGCGGAGGTTTGAATTTCAAATTTTCCACTTCTCCACTTAAAAATATGTTAATCTTTCCACCAATTATTAGATCACTTGACAAAAAAAAAAAAACTTCAATCAATCTTGTTATTTTGATATTTTTAAATTAATTTCTTGAATTTCTCTCTTCCGATCAAATCAACACTTGAATTGAATATATTTTTTATATGATATGTAGGTTGATGAATCAAACGTGAGTTAAAATCTCACATATTAAATGAAAAAGTAGATGTTGAAGAACATATAGTTGAGAAGATTCATGTCTAATGACTTTACGTTTTCAAGGAAAACATGATGTTTAAACTCACAAGTATTGTTGCTCTTAATTCCATGTCTGATCCGCTCCAACAATAGGCTCCTCGAAAGTTCCAGCAGGAAAATCAGAGTCTCATTCAACTTGATGGTGGGTGGGGAGTGATTTTTGACGTTGGATCAATGACACACAATCTCACACTTAGAAGAGAGAATGTTAACATGTCAAAGGTAAGTTAAAAATCTCATCTTTGCGTAAACTCCCGAAGACCTCAATAGTGTATATAATGTCAACTTTTTGTGTTTAAATGTCATTGCTCAGAAAGAAAATGTGTCGATGTACTAGCAAGGACATAATTTGTACAAATTATCCACTTGATTGCCGACTAAGTTCAATTAGAATTTTTCTATCATGTGTAAACTTACACATGTTAAGAAGTTCAAAATAGTAAGTTTATATGAAACTTGTGCATTAAATATATAACTTTTTAATGAATAATTGTTTTTTTTTAATAAAAAGTTCCAACTTTTAGTTGATTTAACATGTGCAATATTGTACATGTTATATAAACCCAATTAATAATGAGTAAATAGCCCATTGTCCAATGTTGATATTGTAATAATTTTTTTTGGTCAATTTAACTGATCAACTTGATCACTTTACATGTATTAAGAAAAGTATATAATTAAAAGAAAAAGAGAGAGAATGACATTTTTACTAAGGTGCCCTTATCAATTTATCTTTACCATAATACAAAGTAGAAGATGTTGAGTTCGGAGTGATGCAAGTAGTAATCCCTCTGTATTTTATCATAAATTAGTTTATTGTTTTCACACATAGTAAAATATATAATTACTTTTACATAGTATATACTCTCTCCGTTTCTAATTATAAGCAAATTTTTCATTTTAGGTTCATTCAATTAATGATGTATGTGGTTCATAATATGGACCACATACATCATTAATTGCATGAACCTAAAAAGTAAAACTTGCTTATAATTAGTAAAGGATGAAGTAATTAGTTTTGGAATCAATGGCAGATTTAGTCTAGCATAATCAGGTGTCTTTGAAAGTCTCAATTTTTGCGTGGAGATTGCTTCGTGGCAGATTGCCAACAAAATCTAACTTGACGAGCCACATCATCATCTCTCCAAAAAATTATTTTTGTGTTTCCGGATGTGGTTAGATTGAGTCTGCTTAGCACTTATTCCTTACTTGCTGCACCTTCGGTTTTCTTTGGCAGTTACTGCGGTCCTGGATTGGTTTCTCGGGGTCAGATACTCAGTTACTTTCGGACCACTTCAGTCAGATTATTTATTCAACAAGTAGTTTGAAAGCTCGAACATAATAATAAATATGTAAAAATTTAGATTGTTCCATACCACATTTGTTGGATAAAGTTAAATGTTATTCGTTTTGGTGGCTGAAAGCAAAGAATGCAAATTTTGTATATAGCTTTCAGAGGTGGTGGTCGAGCCATTTTTCTTGTTTGGGCATCAGCTAGTTATTTTTTGACTCTATGGCTGACTGTTTGTATATTTTAGTGGTTTTCTAGGTACGCCTTGTGCTGAGGAGACTACTTTTTCGGTGTAAATATATTCTTTTTTTCTTGTTAAAAAAAGTTTTGTATTAAATAGATAAATTATGAATGATTTTATAAAATTTCCCTTCATTAACAATATATGAACAAAAGATTGAAAGAATAAAGAGTAATAAATAATAGGCAAAATGACACAATTTGTCCTTTAACTTTATTTTAGGCAACATTTTCGTCCTGTATCTGTTTTTTTTCTTTTCAATTTAGTCCTTTATGTTATAAAATGTCAACATGTCATCTTTTTTTATGAAAAAAATAATCAAAAACTCCAAAAAAAAATTATGAAACTCTTAAACATACCCAAATCTTCATCATACAAACTTAAAAAAAACAGATTTCATTGAAAAAATCTCATAAAAAATGATAAAATATTGTCATTTTATAACATAAAGGATTAAATCGGAACAAAAAAAGATAAAAGACAAAAATGTTACCTGAAATTAAGTTAAGAGACGAATTGTGTAATTTTTCCTAAATAATAAATAGGACGATAGAAAAATAAATATTAATGATACATTGATATTGTAAACGACAAATAATAAACCATAATTTTTTTTAGGGGGAAAACACAAATATTTTTTTAAAGTGACATATCATAAAATATGAAGAAAATACTAATTAGTCGGTATAATTGAAAAAAAGTAATTAATATTATATTAAAAAAGTTAATTATTTTTGAACATTTTTTTTTGGGTACAAATAAGTTAGTTATTTTGGGAAGGAGATAGTAAAATAATGGTTGTTTAGTTGAATAATATACTCATATTAAATTGTGGTTGACACACATGGTAAGATCTTATAAGCTATCATCCGTCGCCGTGACTTGAATTAAAGTTCAAATTAAAATTCCACAATTGCTAAGTTGTAAATTTAAATAAATTTCATTATAAACCTTAAAAAAATTGTGGTTTTCACTAATCATGATTCTTGCATTGGGTGTGTCTTTGGCTTAATCTGTATTTTTCAATTTCTAAATTATGATAAGGAAGAAACTAGCAAGTGTATAGAAGGAACATGTTACCTTGATTAGTGGTGAAAGTATGGGTTTGGTGTCTTAACTTGTCGTTTGCCTTTCTAAATTAGAATATGCATTCACTCACTGGCATTCTTGCTGTTGATAGAAGAATCCCAATTGAGAATGAAGAAGACAGATTCTTTCTAGGGGGAAAACAATCTTTGACTATCTGTCCTACTCCTGTCCCCATTTAAGGACTTCATATTAAATTAACGGCCAATTGTACATTTAAGACATACTTCCTCCGGTCTCAAATATAAGAAAAGATTCTTTTTTTAGGTTCATTGAGTAGTTAATGTATTTAGTCTACATTGTAAAGCAGATACATTAATTATTCAATGAACCTAAAAAAAGAATATTTTCTTATATTTGTGACCGGAGAGAGTACACACGAACTACTAACCTAGTGGATCGGTTCACTTTTCAAGCGATAGCTGTATATGGTGAAGGATATTATTTAGTCCCCTAGCTTTTTTTTTTTTTGAGGGAAGTCCCCTAGCTAGATAGTCCCATTTGACTATTACTGAAATATAATAGAATACTACTTAAAAACAAAATAAAAATATAATTTATAGACCGCATGTATAATCGAATTTCAAAGTGTTCCAACCTGAATCGAACTCAGACTCAAAGATGATGACGATGACTAGAACTATAGAAGAAGTGCTCTTAAGATGTTGACGATTAGTTGGAATCTACGGCAAAGTTGATGCCCAATTGTGGGAGGTTACATGCATAAATTTTGAAGTTGAAGTTAGTATAAATTTGAGGTGGATGTGATGATAAAACAATATTCTTTTCACTTTTATTATTTGTGAAATTACATAAAAAAGTATATATAGCTATTGAATTTTTAATTTTTCTATTAAGACTACAAGAGTAGAATTGAGAGAGAAAAATATATAAATTATAAGGTTTAAACTATAAGCTACTTTAATTAGCTTATCAAAATCCGTTGGAAGATAATAAAAACAAGTTATAAACTCATGTGTATCATGTCTTTTGAGTTTATAAGTTATAAAGCATAGTAAGTCATAAACTCAAAAATGTGCGTTGCCAAACAAGCCCAAAATAAAAGCGCAAGAAAGTGACAGAAGACACATAATTTGACAAATAATTGAAATTATTAAAGTACCACTAATGTCGGGCAGAAACTATTAATGTAGCTGAGGGGTAGGGACTCGAATCTAAGTTTGTTACCAAACCTTAATCCGTTATGTGTTTGAATATTCAACTCAACGGTGTAACCAAGTTATTTCTACATTAGAAAATGGTGCTATTCACTGTTAATATAATTAAGATTGACGAACCAATCAAAGACAAAGTTGCCAAATTCTTTGTTTTATTTGAGCACTATATACTATCGGTATGTTTGCCAATAGTATATTAAAGACCACATGCATCATTTACTGAATGAATCTAAAATATCAATTTTTACTTATAATAGTGATCAGAGGGTGTATAGTTTAGTTAGTATGATTAAAAAAGTCTAAATAAATAAAATCAGCATTGATTGACACTCTCCTCTTGAAATACTTTTTCCGGTTTCATTTATAAGCGAATTTTGATTTTTTAGATTCATTAAATAAATGATGTATGTGGTCTATGATATGAACCACATACATCATTTATTCAATAAACGTAAAAAATGAAAACTTTCCTTATAAATAAGACCGGAGGAAGTAACACTTAAAAATCACACATTTAACAAACTCCCCATCTATAGTATTTTGGTCACTTTAATTTTATCAATTTTCTAATCATAATATTGTTTTATGCTATTAATAAGATGTTGTGACACATAATGTATGTTGCTTTTGATGCAATATACTCATTTGAAAGGATGAATAAATACCTTAATTTTTGTAAGAAAAAAACTAGTGAACAACCGGTTCATCATTTTTTTTTATAAAAAAAAAATGCATGTTCACACGCATTGCCGGTCCAATCTTTGGCTCGAGCCGGCCATGCCTGATCTAATTCTTAATTAGACCGACCAGATAATCTAGTCCAAGTCAAGTTTTAAAACTAAGAATGCATTTGATCTGTTAAAAAATAAGTACTGAAAAGAATATCACAAGACATGACAAACAACACAAAGTAGAACAACACAAGATAAACTTTTATGGCATTGAACATTTTTTTGTATGTTTTTTGTGGACAAAAGACTATTTTGATATTTTAGACAATTTTTACTTGAGACAAAAAGTTTTGTTGTAGTTTAGCGAGAGACAAAAATTTCAGTTTTTGTTTGTCTTCTGCCTCCCAGATTGTCATGTCACTAAAACAGTTTTACAATCAAACACTATACAACTGAAATTTCATGTCTCGTCTTTCATTTTTTAGCAGATCAAACATACCCTATAATTTATACCACTCAACATTATACTAGAATATTACTCCCTCGTGAGGCTTTATTTAGAAATTGAATTTATGAAAAATCATATAATATGAACTTTTAATTTTATATTTGGTGGTTCACATTTGTTTAGGAAGAATATTTGTCATTGTTTTCAACTGATCTAGATGACTTGTATTTGAGTCATTTGAAAGAAGCGTAATTTTCAATTTTCTTACGTCAAATTCTTGTCTTAGGAGAATTTACTAGACTATATCAAGCTTTTTTGGTGGCGGAGTGACTGAAAGCTCAAAAGACTAATTTTTCCTTCAATTTTAATTCTTGATAGTCTAACCTCTTTGTTTGTATTGGCTATTACACCTTGCGATGTTTTCATCTCTGTTTTCACCTTCATTTTTAAACACTTGTAATATTTTTTATCCTCTTTTAGGCACATTTTATGCTTGATTGAGGTGTTTTTAAAATAAATAAATAATCTTTAAGGAATAATATGGATTTCAATAAACCTATTGTTAGTTAAATTTGTATCTTAATACTCGATGACTTAAGTGATCTCATAGTCAAGGCAAAATGAAATGTAATATAGTGATCAAAACATTCTATCCAGCACAAGATGTATTAGAGTAAAACAATAAGAGTTTAACAAAAAGTTACAGAACCATCATGATCAACAATAAATAGAAGAGAAAAGCTACATGGTAAAACTGATACACAACAGAATGATCAAACTGAAAAAAGTGATCTAATAAGTGGGAAGGATCAATTGAGGACAAACCAATCCAATCATAAAGAAGATACCAAAGACTACCAAAATGATGACAACACAAAAACAAATGTTCAACTATTTACAGCATACCACATCCACAATGTCGCGTCTGATTAAATTGTCTTTTGTTGAAAGACGATTATGGAAGAACCGCTAAATGAATAAATGCAAGAACAAACCTTAATTTATTTTTTTTACAAGAACAAATCTCAATCTTAATAGATGTAAGTTTTTTTTTTTTTTTTTTTTTTAAAAATAAATAAATAAATAAAGAAGATCGAAATTTTATATAAATATCTAGATCTTACTGAACTAAATATCTAGCCTTTCAATACATCCAGTCGGTCTTGAAAGTTTTTTGTCTCTTTTATTTTTGAAAGAAGTCGGTCATGTAAGTTGTAAGCTGAAATAAATTTTCTTTTCAAAAACAAAATGATATTCATTCATTCAAATCGAGAGATTACATAATTCAATACCGCTAAAAACATAAGGGATGAATCTGCGAACAAACTCGCAGCATCCAAGTTAATAGCATATAATGGCATAATGCCTACAAAAATATATGATAAAATTAAAGTGACCGAAATATCTATGGTCTCCGGATCTGCAACGTTGATGCCCAAATCTTTGATTGAACAATCGAATCTTTCAATATGAATCAAATGAACACCACAAGAAGACGAGAAATCAAACAACGCCGCACAAGACGACAAACAACAAACCACCACACTTAGATGATTAAATCACAAAGAAAAACCTAGATCTATGTGAAAATCACTTATTTAGATTGAAATAGTAAGAAAAAGATGAAGATGAATGATTTCAGGTCAAGAATTGATCCAAAACCACCCCTCAATGAAGAAAATGGAAGAGAAAACCTAGAGAGAGAAAACTAGGGCCAACTTGTTGGAGAGGGAGGGAAAGAGTATGTGTTTGACGTTTGTAAGCCGAAATAATAAAATTTGTTTTTGTTTGGAAGAGCCGAAATAATATAATTGACATTGGAGAAAAGTTCCAAATAAAAGATTTTTTTTTTTTGACAAACTTAGCAAATATTTTTCTCATAAGGAGCTAATATTTTTTTTTTAAACAAATCAGAATTACTGCATTTCATTAAAGATCAAGGGATATAGTGTAGAAGAGGCTTCCTGAAAAGTATGGGGGTTAGGGTGTGATAAGGCAGCTCTAGCTATGTTATGGGCTACCTTATTTGCTTGCCTCCAAACAAACGACACTACGTAATCGAGATTACTATTTAAGAGGCTCTTACATTCAAAAACTAAATCACCAAATTCATTAGAGGGAATATTGCGAGCTAAAAGAGCATCCACCATAGTCTTACTATCCGTTTTAAAGGTAACATTGTGCATGCCATTGGAGATTGCCATTTTCAAAGAGTGAAGAAGGCCAAAAGATTCCGCTTCCAGGACTGATACAGATAAGTGGAGGTATTCAAATTTACCTATTAATGAAGCTCCTGTAGAGTCTCGAAAGCACAAGCTGTAAGCCATAGTTGTGTTATTGTTGAAGAGGGCGGCATCGACATTACATTTAATGTATCCTGACTGTGGCTTAGTCCATGCCGGTTGTTGATCTTGGGGAGTCATCGGATGCTTAGCTTTTTGCATGCAACTCCATTCATGTAGTACATCTTGAGCTCGGGTAATGATGGAGGTGGCTGAAGTATCAGTTGAATCCCAAAGCTTTGCGTTTTGACTCTTCTACAAGCTCCAAAGAGTCATAGCGACGACGAGTTTTTCTTGCTCCTTTGACCTAGTAAACAAATCGAACAACATGGTAGAGAAGTGATTAGCCTTAAGAAGTAGCTCATGAATAATGTTTCCAATACTAATTTTGTAATGTTTTTCTCATAAGGAGCTAATATTATATTTATACTATATATAAAAAAACAACTTCTCTCAGTTTTTTTGAGTTGATCTTTTCTCTTTTAAAAAATACCGTCAATTTTCAATACAAATAACACATGTAACAAATAGATAAAAATAATTTAAATATTAAAAAATATGTAACAGACACGATATGCATATATATGTCTGATTTTTTTCTTTTACTATTTGAAAAGTGTAACAAACTAGATGAATATATTTATACTTACTTTTTCATTATCCCAATTATACCCTTAAAAATTTTTTTATATAATAAAGATTGTTGTTAATGTCATTAAAAAAAAGAAATTAGATTATACTTTTTTTTATATTGTTGGTGTCATTGAAATAGATAATTATGGTTAGTTTGGTTTATTATAACTTAAAAGCAACAAACATTTATATTTTTAGTTTCAATCAAAATCAAAATTTCATAAAAAAATGTTGTTCATAATTTTCAAACGTTAACGCAATAAAAATAGCGGAAAGACGAACACGTGCGTGTCCGTCTTTTCGCTGCTATATATGCAGTATTGCTTCAAATATATGTATTGTTTCGGAATTTCTTTTCTAGGTGTGACTAACACATTTGTACGCATGCATTCATAAAACTTTGTCATATTTCTGTAGAGAATATTCTAGTTAGAAGAATCACATCCTCTTTTTTTGTTTCTTTCTAGTACCATCCTCTTAATTCTTTTTGGTGGCCAAAAATTTAACTCTTAAAGTAAATTTGTAGGGTGTTTACGTAAAAAAAAAAAACTCAACCAGGGCATATATGTATTTGTTTTTGGTTCTAGGGGCGCAAAAAAAAACTCATGTTCGAACCTCGTTCAATGTCTCTCTCAATCGAACTAAGCTCAAGAGGACATCGTATCCTCTTTACTAATTGTTTTATTATTTATTTGAAAGAATTGTTCAATATAATACATTGATATGCCTAAAGCCTTGATTTATATTCCATATACTCTAATTAGAATTGCTGTGTGTTTGTTTCAAGTTATATTTGTAGATTTCTGGGAATAAAATCATAAAAATGCATAAGCCTATGTTTGTTACAAGTTTACTAAATTTTATTTCCGGGTATAAAATGTTCCTGGAAATAGAAAAATTTTCCCAAAGAAAAGGATGAGAATAAATTTCTCATGGAGATGAGAATAAATTCATAAATAGTTATCTATTATAATCCCTATTTTTATGGTTCCTAGGAATATTATAAAGTTAACCAAACATGTTTTTCCTAAATACCTTAGAATAAATTTGGTAAACTTAAAACAAACACACCCTTGAAGAATAAATTCCACCACTTAATGTAACCACCCATGATCGAAACGTGCCAACCCAAAATCACGAAAAGGACCATTGCATCTGCTCTGATAAATCTGTTATTCCTCACAAAGATTACACTTAATTGAAGATCCAAAGTTATACCGAATTAGAAGCTTAATTAGATGGATATATTTGTTAAAGATGCAAAATAAGCTCAACTGAATATTTGTTCTTTGACAAATATACTACACTTGTTTTGCACCCCTTCACCTTTCCAATTGCTAAAGTGGTTACCATCCTAACACACTCCACTATCCCACTATTGCCAATCGGAATCAAACATATTCACTGTACATAACTTGTTGTCTTTTGATTATATACCGAGATTTTCTTTTCTTACCCTATTTATTTGTCACACGTCTTTCAAAATTCTCAAATCGCCCATAGATTATATAATCCAAAACTTATTTGCGCTATTTTAGGTTATATACTCCGAATACTATATATATATATAATTGTAAATAGATCATCTAAGGGCATTTGACACGTTTCAGATTATATAATCAAATCATACAAAATAGAAAAACTACAATTAAATCAAATTCTACAAAAACAACATAAATTAATAATAACAATTTCAACAACATAATTTCAACAAGATAATTCTACAACAACGTCAAACAACATAATCAAACACAAACAAGATCATGTATCAACCAAACTAAATTCTTCATTTGGCCTATCCATGCAATGATTTCTTCATATTCCTGGCCTAATTAAACCTTCGCAAATATCATGAGAAGATTTAACTAAAGAAGCGATTAACTCGATCGACCCCATTGAACTATAGTGATCAAATATAGAGAACATTGTTCTCACGTCGTCGTTGTTTCAGTGCTTCATTTGGGTGAATCAAGTGCGTCCATCTAAGTCAATTGACAAGGGACGATACTCAATTGTGTCCACCTTTCTTTTGTCTATGTGGTTGAGATGACCATTAATGTGATGTTGTTGATCCTTCAAGTCAGATAGTCTGACATCAATGTGACCCTAAATAGATTATGTTTCCCTGTATTGTAGTAAACTACAACTAACTTAGTATTTATATATATTGAATAAGTGTTCATGATTCTATGATGTGCTTTTCAAATAAATCAAACATGTCAATTTATAGAAGACTTTGTTTGTCGTGGACCACAAATAGTATCGGTGCAATGTGGACCGCAAAAAATCATGTATTTGACTGGTTCGGCCGTTCGGGTTATATAACCTGAAATATGCCAAACCCTCTAAAACACATATTTTAACAGAGTTTGGAAACATTTCAATTTATATAATCCAAACCAATACTGGTATTGCGTTCATATTATATAATATGAAGCAGTTCAAAATTTTGACAGTGGCTTGGTCAACAATTCTTTGGAAGGTAAGATGATTTTGGGTCAAAATGTGGTGTTTTACATGTTTGGATTGACCGACGAGACATTCTTTTTTGCCTATAAATACCCCTCATTTCTTCTATTTTCTTCATGCTAAAACTAATCTTCATTCTTCCCTTTTATTTATTTCTTTTCTTTTGGGACATTGATGATGTCAATGTTTCACTATTGACCTTTCATAGGAAGGTCAACATAGACCTTGTATCATCTTGTGGGGTCGGTATGAATGGTTTAAGTCATAGTTTTAAAACTTGGCTCGGACCGGCCAGTCAGACCATGAACCGGTGGGTAGGCCGGTTCGAGCCAACGTTTGGATCGGTCATGCAGTTAACTCGGTAGGAACCGGTCAAAACCGGTGACTCGGCCGAGTTGTGGGTCAGACCGGTTCTCCATTTTTTATTTTTATTTTGCTTTTAGCTTTACAAAAACGACGTCGTTTTGGATTTTTCAATTAAAAAAAAGAAAAAACTGGAATTAGAAAGGTCAAAAAAGGATAGAAAGACTCCAAAACCTCACTCCCTCCATTCACTCCTATGTTTTCATGTTTTTTTTAAAATTATTATTGTTGGCTGTTGCTGATAACAATAATAATTATATAAATTTAATCCGATTCAATCCGATTAAATTTATAATAATTAACCTATGAAATTATTATTGTTGGATAGATTTTTTTATTTTACAGGTGTCATTATTTTAGTTTTTAAAGTGATCGAGTCAATCCGATTTAATCCGGTTAAATAACTATATAAATTTAATCTAAGACCGAGTCATCTAACCGAGTCATCAGAGTGGTTCCGGTTCAGTCATGCGGTTCGATCAATGACTCAGTGGTTCGACCATTAACCCAGTGACCCAGTACCCCTGCCTAGTCGATGACCGAGCCGAGTTTTAAAACTATGGTTTAAGTGGGTTGTCCCAGATCAACTTGTATGTATTTTAGATTGGTTTGGATATGAGATTGTTCATATCAGTTTGCACCTTCTCTTGCTCCAATATCTTGTGTTCCCATATACTTTGGACTACGCATGAGAGAGATGCCAAACCTTCTCCTCATTCTCCTCCATCTTCTTGTACTACGAATATAACTTTAGGTGTCAAAAAATTTATACTAATTAGCTATGTTAATGTAAATGCATTAAAATTTTATGTTCAATTAATAATATGCGTTGAATTATTAAATTTCGCTGCCAATTTATATTATGTCACTTTGAATTATGCCATTTTAATTTATGTTATTTTAATAAATTAAGTTGAATCAGATCATAGATAAGTAAACACAAATCAGATTTTATACTAAAAGACAATTTCAAATACGCTTCGGATATAAAATCCAAACGAAAATAAAATAGTCAATTTGAAGGGTGCGTGAGAATTACTTTAGGTGAGAAAAGAAATTCTCTTGTATATTTGCCTCCACATAAAGTATAAACGATCTACACACAAAAAGAGTCCATGTATCATAGTAAAGGCCCAATTTGAAAACGACACTGTTTGAGCAAAAATCTAATTTTCCGTCCAAATAATGATTTTTTTTTTTGAAAAAACCGTCCAAATAATGATTTATACTAATTAAATTTTTTTTTAAAGAAAATATATTAATTATACTTTTTATTTAGAAAGTAAGCCTTCATTTTTCCAAAGTAATTTCGTCAAGAGAATGTCCAAAATAATGTAATTACTATTATAATGCGTGAAATACCAAGTTTTTCATAGGGAGAAATCCGTGAAATACCGAGTATTTTACATAGGGGACCCCTTTACATAATTGTATTTTTTTTTGGATTAATAAGAAGATTCAAGGTTAAATTACATAAGAGGTATTTAAGTTATTTAATTGTAACAAATTTGTTTTAAAGTTTTTTTCTTCGTCGTGTCACTTAGATACTTTAAGTTGATTAATTGTGACAAGTTAGACATTTAAGTTATTTAATTGTAACAATTCGAAGTATTTCAGATCTTAAAAATGTAAGTTATTTAAGGCATAAAAGTTCCAATTAAATCACTTAAAGGAGTAAGTGTTACAAAAAAAATACTTAAAGACTAACTTATTAAATTAAATAACTTAAAATGTTAGTGATACAAGGAAAAAAACTTAAAAATCAACTTATTACAATTAAATAACTTAAAATCTCCTGTGTAATTTAACCGAACATTCAATACAAATTTGGGACTGGATAGGCTGGGGAACATTCTCAATCCAGAACCTATTCCTAAAACTATGGGCTAGTCATGAATATTTCAACTCATCATCAATCTAGTCGAGTTTGAAGAATATGTTTCTTTTTGGTGAATGATCATAGTATTTCTCAAATCGGAAATGGCTTACCTACTTATTTTTGGGATGACAATTAACTTGGTTACAAGTTAAGGGACTTAAACTTGTAGCCTCTCCCTGCGCATATATCTCATTTGGTGAATGTTAAAGTTGCAGATGTTATTCATATCAGGTTTCGACATTACCTGATTTCCAGGAATTACTTATGAATTATGATATTCATGCCACCCTTTTGCCTTTATTGTGAGAACAAGATGAGTTAATTTGGAGAGATTCTAATTATAGTGAAATGAGTTTTAAAGATGCTTACCATTATGATATTATCATCGACAAGACCGTCCCTATGATTGTGGTGACATCTTTAGATACCACCTTAATACTTTTTTTGGTGTATTTTCAACTAATATTAATGTTACAACTTCTCTTTTTGCTAAAACTTTTATGGTAATTTATACTATTGAATTTGCTAGGTTGGACAAATATATGGCTTGAGTTTGATTCCCTCCTCAAGGTTCTAGGTTTTATTAATGTGAATTTGGTTCCTTTGAAGTTTAAGGTCAAATGGAAGAATTGCCTTCTTATAATTAGAAATTTTCGTTTTAGATTTTCTCATATCTATAGAGAGAGGAATACTTGTGCAGATAGACAAGCTGATGACTGCTCTTTTTGTTGATGATTTAGTCTGGCAGGATCAATTATCTAGTTGAGGGATCATCCGTGGTAGTGGTTGTTTGGGTTTTGCTTGATATCCGTTTAGGATATTTCTCTATTTTGTTCTAGTTTTGTGCTCGCATTGTATGTATCGTTTATTAAAGTTTGATTATGTGGTTATATTGCGCCATGTTCATTGCCCCTATCTTATATTCTCTATTTATTTCAATCTAATTTTGTTTTTACTTAAAAAAATGTGAATACAAAATTGTGACATTAAACGAGTTCAATTTTTTTAAATACCCAAAGTATTTAAAAACTTTAGTAATGGAGAGAATTATACGAGAGAGAAGTTCAAATGAGCAAACCTCAATTACTATGGATATTGCATTGTATATGCAGAGATCTACTTTCAAACTCCAGACTCCCCACTCATTCATCTTAATATATGAAGAGATCAAAGTTCAAACTCCAGATTTTCCACTTATTCATCTTAAAACTTAAATTCTAACCATTTCACTACGTAACAAAAAGAAAATAAGAGGAAAAATAGAGTATGTGTCGGTAAAAATCAAATAATATCTATTTTACCCAAATTGAAGTTATATGTTGTTCTAGCTAATTTTACCCAAATTTAAGTTATATTTTATGCAATATTTATAATTCTACCTCAATAGTTCTTTGACAAGAACTTACGGAGTATTTTATGTTAAAATTATTAGAGTTTATCTTTAAAGGTTTTTTTTAAGAAATTATCTTTAAAGATCTGAAAATGATAGAAAGAACATGAAAATAATTTGTTGTAATATAGTTGGAGAACTATAACCTTTCAAATATTGATTGAATTACTTCACTAAAAAGGATGTATTTTATTTTAAAATAAAATGCAGCCTTTGGCTTGTTCTTAATTACTGCAAATTAGTAAGGATAAAAGGCCATTGCATATATTGGATTTAGAATAGCCATCCGAGATAACCAAACAACATGCTTTGTAAAAATTGTTTAGCAAAGAAAAATAAAAATTTTGGCGTAAAACACCCGGGTATTCGCACTCTTTTTATTTATTTATCTATCTATCTATGCAAATTGGTTGAATTTCAATCTATTTTAAGGAACATATCCTTTGCAGTGAGTTCGGTGGGATCTCAACTACTCGTTTGACTCTATTGGACATGTCAGAATTATTAAAAAACAATTGGACAATGAGATTTCCACTACACTTGGTCAAGTGAAAAAGCTATGGGAGAAAATCCGAATATTATAATTCTTAAAATGGTGCCCAATCACTAATTTTAAAATTTTGTAATAATAGTATTAAATATCTGTACAAATACTTTTTTTTGCAAGATATGTACAAAATACTTATTATTTAGTATATGTTAAAATTCTCTTATAAAGCTAATTATATAGTTTAAAATAAAAAAAAAAAAATAAAATAAAAAAATTAATTTATAAGTTGATGATGTAAACCCCTCAAAAAACGAAGTTGATGATATAAAATAAAATAAAATAAAATAGTCAAACTAATTTATAAGTTGTTTGAGAGTAAAATTAATTTTTAAGTTGATGATATAAACCCCTCAAAATATTAAATGTCAAATACTACGTGAATAACCAAATTGGTGTGCTTCCAAAGTGGTAACAAGATTTGAACTTTATGAATCCAATCCTTGATTTATGAATATGAAAATTCACTATTTTCTTTGGATATGAACGAGTAGAGACTAATATTTTAAATTGAATAAGAGTGTATTAGCTGACAAAATTTCACTATTTGAAGTTGCACGTAAGAGTGTATCTTAAAAAAAAATAATATTGCATCAATAATCATTCTAAACATTCTTTTGGAAGAATGTTATAGACAATTTTAAATTTTAGTTCGCATTTACAACGGCAGTTGCAACATTGCTATTGTGGTAGCCTTTGCAACGAGATTGTAGTACAATTGTAGTGCGATCTTCAATCTCGTGTAAGGTCGTATCAATAGATTTCGACCATATTTGTTTAAATCTTCTAAAAATTTGAATCTTCTTATAACTAATAAAAACTCTTAGCTATATGAATATTCACGAAGCAAATTAAGACTATATTATGATGGGTGAGTAGTTTAGTCGCACCACTTTATAAACTTGGTAAATTTTTGAATTATTTTATCATTTTATGTCGCAATGTACGTCACAACAAGGTCGATGATAGGAAACCCATCGAGTTCAAACAACCGTAATTTAAAACCACACTATACATTTTTTGGTTACAAAAACCATGTTATACTATTAATTATTAAATCTTATGATTACGTGATTGTTTGTCACATTCAATAAAAAATTCAGATAATATTAAAACAATTTTATTTTTACTATTTATGCAAGAGTCACTTTATTACTATTTTAGACAAACAAATATACAATATTTATTGTAAAAAAATACAGTATTTAAATTTCTTGCCCCTACCCATTTTCCTACATGCATCACTACTAGAAAAGCCACCAAGATATTCAAAGAATAAGAAAGCAACAAGAGATAATAAGAAGAAACAATGGTAGAGGATAGAAAAATTGGTGTGGCAATAGATTTTTCCAAGAACAGTAAAAATGCTCTCAAATGGGCCATTGTAAATATGGCTGATAAAGGTGACACATTTTACCTCATCCACATCAACTCCAATTCTTCTGATGAGTCTCGTAACAAGCAGTTTGCAAAAACTGGTTCTCGTGAGTCCTTTTTATTATTTATTTATTTAAATAATTCATTTGTTTTCTTATAAATTTATCTGATCTTTTTTGTTTTTATATGATTATTTTAGATTAGGATATTAATTTTTCTTCTGTTCTTTTTGCAGCTCTTATTTCTTTGGAAGAGTTAAAAGAGGTAGAGGTTATGTGCAAATATGGCGTGCAAACTGATGTTGAGGTTCTTGATATGCTTGATACTCTTGCCACACAGAAGGAGGTTTATTTACTTTCTTTTCACTTCTCTGTTTACATTCGTTTTATGCACATGAGGTGTGTGACAATTTAGAAAAATGTTTCATTAAACTTTTCTTTTTTATTTTCAAAACACCTTAGACATTTTTAAACACACCTCGTACATTTCTAAGAGTGTTAAAGACGTGTTAAATCATCAATAATAAAATAGTTGAAGAGGTAAAAAGATTTAAATTCCTTAAGCAAGTGGTCACAAGTTCCATCTCTAACATTTATGTACGGAGAACATTAGATTGAGATGGGAGAACCCACCTTATTTGCCTCACACATTCTTTGACGAGGTTATTCACCAATAAATGATGGTGGAAAAGCCTATACATTTACATGGTAAAAAAAACAAAAGATGTTTCGTAGATTTTTTATAGTAGAAAAATGGATGAAAGTAAAAACTATTATATATTGATTTATAATTTAGATATTTTATGAATAATTTTCATATTTGATTTAATTATAATAAATAAATTTAATCAAAATCAATGTCTAATAGGATACTTAGAATAATGAGCACTAATATGGTGACTCATCTAGTTTTAAAAACAAGTATGACTCATCTTAATTTCGAAGGATCTAGTATGCATTTTGTTAGAGAGTATTATTAAGTATGTTAGGTTGCACTTATGAATTTGCCTATATAAGCATTATATGACCTCATAATGGAATCAATGAAAAATACAATGATTTCCTTTTCTTTTATCTCTAGCTTCTCTATCTAATTTCTTGAGTCCGACCCCTACTCAAATTGGGTCGTATCAATGTCCAATGTTTTGTACATTAACATATTGAAGTGTCTTATCAGATGTTTGTATCAGAGTTGATGATTCATAGGTTAGGACATAAAAATGCATAGTATTGTGACCTCGATCACAGTTTCTGATCTTAATTCCAAAACCTTGCTCTAGAGTCTAGTTTTCAAGGTTGCCCATATATATATTTTTTTTATCCTTGTGAGATTGTATTTTATAGGTGAGCGTTGTTGCAAAACTGTACTGGGGTGATGCAAGACAGAAACTTATGGACTCTATTGAAGATCTAAAGCTAGATGCTCTGGTTTTGGGAAGCAGAGGCCTTAGCACAATCAAAAGGTTCATATTTATTTATGGTCTCATAATTTTATTTTTTGTTGGTATTGATTACTTGGGTGAATAACTGGTATTTTGGGTTTGAGGTTTGAAGAAATTTTGAAAACAAATGGTTCTATTTATGTTTGGGAAACATATAATTTACAACTGTTTTTCTTTGAAAAAAGGAACTCTCATTTTTCCTAAAAACTCTTTTTGAAATGTATTCCCTCCGGTTATGTTTATAAGAAACAATTAACTTTTTAGATACATTGATTAATTTATGTATCTAAACTAAATTAGTTCAGATACATAAATTATTCAATGTATCGAAAAAGTCAATTTTCTTTTATAAATAAGACTGAAGGAAGTATAATGGTATCGATGATTGTATAATGCTATTGTTGATTTTTACCACGATATAATTGTATGGACCTCATGGTAACTTATGCAGTTGTTTATGATCATTCCTGAATTATTCATTGTTGGGGGTGAGGGCCATTTTTGTATGTTTTTTTTTAATATCAAACCTAGTATAGTAGGTATGTTAATCTATTGTCAAAATAAAAAGTATGTTGATCTATATTTATTGTGATATTTTCCTTTTGGACATGTTTGTGTAAAAAATACAGGATACTACTGGGAAGTGTAAGCAACTTTGTGATGGTTCACTCTCCATGCCCAGTGACTATTGTGAAGTATTATTCAAGCAGCAGCAGCAGCTACTAGCTGATCCTTTGGGAATTATAATGGAGTTAATTACTGTTCTAAATATCAGTCCTTAGCTTATTGAAGGAATAATGTAATTGAAGTGCTATATTACTTTGGCCATGTACATTTATTTCTAGTAATCATGTCTGTTGTTATTAAAAAAAAGTAATGATAATTGTAAACTGTCATGTAAAATATGAATAAATTATATTAATATTTATTGAATATCCATGATAAATTATAAACATGTTGAGGTATTCATTGTTGATTTTTCTTTGATAATTATAATCCTTTATATATATATATATATATGGGTGCTGCTAACCAGTGCTCCGGGACATTGGTTAAGGAACAATAAAATTAATGGATTCCACTTAATTTACTTCAATTATAATGAAAAGATAGTCAACTTAATTAAAATAAACGCTGCAATTAATACTGTTAATTACAATGATGATCCTTCTACACACAGCACGCGTTACCTTTTCGTGAATTTTTTTAATCACTTTTTTTCTTTCAAACGAATTCACGGGAAAGCCTATACCCAAATCAGTTTTTTTCTTCCATGAATTATTTTCTTTTGGTGAAAAAATCTATTGTTTTTTTTTTAAATTATTAAAAGTTGTAGAAATATGGTACTGAAATAGCCGTTGGTAGTCATATGGATGTGTAAACAGATGGAAAGGATGAGCGTGTGTAGTAATAGAAGTACCTTTGAGAATTGAGAGAGTATTGAATAGAGTTTTTATTAATCTTAATTAGTTGACTTGTTTTACACTTTGATTGTGGTAAAATATATGGAACCCATCAATTAATTGTTTCTTGATCAGTGCCCCAAAAACATCGGTTAGCATTGCCTTATATATTTTAAAATGAGCTAGAGAGTTTATTTAAAACCTGTCTAATAATCTATATCAACAACATAAATTGCTAGAAAAATAGAATGTCGCACATTTATAAAGTTTAAAAGTAATCTTAGAGCATCCGCATTCATGCTACTTAATTGGGTGGTATAAATGAACCCCACCTAATATATACTACTCCACACTCCAATTATTTAAACTACTTAACTATCTCCGTGAGCTTATCTCAGTTGGTAATGACAATGTATAATATATGCAAGGTCTGAGGTTTGAATCCCAAACACCACAAAAAAGCTACTTAACTATATATTTTCCAAATATCCATACCACTTGTAACACCTCGTTTTCTCAACAATGTAAATAATACACTTAAATCAGAGTATTCAGCGTAAAACGGAATGCCACACTACATTTCAAGTATAAATAGAGTAAAGTTACTATTTATTAAAACCACTTTAACAAAACATCGCAGCGGAAAATTTAGTTCATTATTCAACAACTTTGGCACTAGGGCCTCAACATAACAATTCTAATGAAAATCTCAATTCAAAAGGTTCAACAACTTAGTTCAAAAATAATACGCAACAGTGGAAACAAAACAAAACATCCCCATCCCGTTACGTATCAGAGCAACCCTAAGACGACGCACGAGAGAGTCAACTCACATCAGCAGCTAATCCTGGTTATCTGCATGTTACCCACGTAGAGGCAACATTCAAACAGAAGGGGTGAGATTTCACATTCAATAATAATAAGCATATAATTCATCAGTGAAATTTAACAACATAAACAACTTTAACTAAGCAATAATGATACTTCACGTATTGTTCAAATATTTCTACTTGGCATTTAGAACAACTACAACAGCTCGACGACGACGCGACAATGCAAGACACAACAACAACTTGACTATGCAGTATGCATGTGGTACCAATCAACGTGTTAGAGCATAGACTCTCAATTCAACGTGTAGAGCAATGGCTCTTAAAATCAACGTGTGGAGCATCAACTCCTAAATCAACGTGTAGAGCATAAGCCCTCAAATCAACGTGGTTTGAATGATTACATTCAACAGGGCATGAGCCCCCAACTTTATATGAGTATGCATGGACTTAACAACTTATTCACAACAACGTACAACTTCAACGACTTGACAACATCAACGACAACGACAACAACAACTCAACAATGACTCCACAATATAACCTATAATTAATCATCATTCAATGAGCAACATTATGTAACATCATATTACTCAACATGAGCATTCATATAATAATTTATCAATGTGTACATTCATATGACAATCCATAACTCAAATTATTCATGTTAAACAAATCCTTTTGACACTGACAGTATCACCTAAGACCTTCAAGTACACACCAAAGGCTAATCCAGAACAGGAGCATATGGAAACGACACTAGAACATGAAAAAGGTGCACTACTACTGAACAACTCGCATCGCAGGCGGCTTACTCGCAGTGGCGAGCTAGGTTACTCGTAGTGGCGAGCTAAAGGCGAGCAAACACTGCTCTCTGTTACACAATCGTTCACCGTGGCAAGTGGATGGCGAGCAAACACTGCTTTCTGTCACGTTGTAGCTCGCCGTGGCGAGCAGACTACTCGCAGTGGCGAACTGTGACAGGTTTCTGTCGGGAAGTGCGATTTTTCACCCCAAAAACCCAATTTTCATCCAACCCAGTCCCAAATTTGATAGGAAACTCAACCTGTGATGATTCTATAATCTGAACATCTATTATACACAATTCTATGGACTTTCTACATTGTTAACAACCAATTCTACATGTTCCATCATCAATTCCAATTTCAAACCCTAATCCTCAAATTCACAAGAACAACAACAAAACTACATGTTAAATTCAGTTTCAGAATTACATAACCTAATATTAGAGAATGTTAGTCTCACCCTTACCTTAGATTGGTGATTGCAAGACTCTACAAGTTCTCCCTTCTCTTGGTTCTCTTCTCCTCTTTCTCCCAAAGAATTTTAGCAAAACCTAATTTGTGTCTGACTCTTGCTTTTCTATTTATCTCAACAAATTTTCTACTTAATACCACCTAATTCTAATTAATTCTAATTCAGCCCCTCTCAAGTCTTATTATTTTAATTTCCAACCCATCCTACTAAATAATAAAATAAAGTCACTTAATAAAATATTAGTACACACAACATGACACTTATCCACATAAATCAACGTAAATCATATAAAAAACTCTAAACTCAACTAAAATAATCAAATAACTAAATGGGGCGTTACACCACTCATCCAAAATTTTATAAAGGGTCCCACTAATCCCACAATATATTACAAATTTATATCCTACATTAATTTAAAATAACCTTTGCGCAAATACGAACCTATTAATTAAAAAAGAATCTCAGAAGTAAGAAAAGGCTGACAATTGCATGTAAGGATACATTGACATAAAGACATTGGTTATTGTGTAGCCACGACAATATACATGCGATATTGATGCTTTTAGTGCATTTCCGTAACATTTGAATTCTTTATTCAACTCGTTAATGCATGAATTCAATGTAACAGATGGAGTAATTTTTTAAGAGTTGTTGGGCTGGAGTGCATGAGTGCTTATCAAACATTAAAATTAAAAATGAAATGAATATGTGATATGCACACGGAGTACGAGATGCTCAGTAGCCAAATAAAAAAAATTACAATTTGTTGTGTGAATTAGGGGTAACAAAGTGATCCACCAAATCCATATCCATCCAATTCATCAACTACAAAATCCATCTAATCCATCCACCGAACAATTTTTTTTAACGGACTCGATTCAATTCAATCCATCTATTTAAATTTATGGATGAATTCAATCCATCCAACTTATTTTTAAAATCCGATGAATTAATTGAAAAAAAAGTCATAATAAACTATTTTTCATTAAGTTCATTTGAAAAAAAATGATATTTAGCCCAAGCCCAAATAAATTTTATTTAAAATTATAATATTAATTAGTGGTGTTTGCCCGACAACCACCACTGTCATCGGCCCTCTGCCATGAGGCGCTGCCAGACCACCGAATCTCCGTCGTGGATGACTGAAAAATTGATCAGTAAACCACCGTGCACGGCCGTGAATTCGACAAATCACCGCCATGGTCAATGCTGACAACGACCGTTGACCACCAACAGGCAGCAGCCACCACATCACGTTTTTAATTATTTAATTAATATTATGTAATATTTTTTTAATTATTAATTCATTGAGCTTATGTATAGAAAAAACTCATTGGGCTAAATAGAAAAATTAGCATTAGACCTTGTTACATAAAATTTGTTTGGACATGTATCAAATTAATAATACAGTAGGTTATTACCCTCACCCCTTTCAAATCAAATACAATAGGTTATTAAATTTTTTTTTTTTTAGTGAGTAGGTTATTAAATTAATGTGGAGTGGGTTATTAAATTAATTTAAGAAGAAAAAAAAAATACACTTCAAAATATGGATCAGATGAACATCCATCACATCCATCAATTAATAATCTAATAATAGATTGATCGAATGAATTTTATATTTAATGGTTTGGATTATAAGGATTTTTTTGAATTTTTTTTAGTGAATTTTAATGAATTAATAAATTGTTTTGATCAACCATTAAGATCTATCTATTTAGCCAACCCTAGTGGAAATACAACCAATGATCATCTACCACATATATACAAAGAGCTGCTTCTATCTATTTTTTGGCAAATTCTATGGTACACCCAAAGATTTGAGTGTCTTGGTACACCAAATCATTAAATTAATAGTTAAATGTGTAATTTTTTGAAGAGAAAAATTATTTTTTATCACCTATAATTATAATAATTAAATCTTATTTATCAAAAACGTCGACGAAATAAAATTTAATTTTTCTGAATTTTTAGTACTCATAATAGAGAATTTTGATTATTTTTTACAATAAAATGTAAAAAAAATTACTATGATTTTTATAAACAATGAAATAATGTTTTTTCTTATGAAATGATATTTTCTAAAATACAAATAGCTCTTTATATCATAAAAATGATGATTAATTTATAGATTTTTTAAAGTAAGAGTACCGGTACACCATAATTTGCGGGTGTACCGTAGAAGTTTCCTTTTTTTTATTTCTCTTCATTTTCTCCTGTTTTCTTCATCACAATGTCTCCACCGCAACAACCACCTTCTGTCACCACCGATACAGGCCAAACCTTATCGTCATCTTCCTTGGCGCTTGCATCTCCTCCTGCTCCGGTCACATCCACCGCTGCTCCATGGTTTGTGTTTTGCCTTAAATTCTTGTGAAAGGTGATCGTAATTTCATAGTTTTTGTTAAATTATAGATTTGTTCTTGGTTTTTCTTCATTTTAGGTTCACTTTTCCAACAATGGCGGACGTTAACGTAGATAAGATGAGGAAGTTAGGGTTCCGTATGGCCATGGTGGCATCACATCCAATTCCGTTACTCGGCTTCTTCCAAAATGCTCCATTAACCATACAGCAAACTGTGGCTAAAATCTCACTCGCTTCAGTCGCCTGTTTCATGTTCAGTTACACGATCTCCGTTTTCCTCAAAACACCCCTCCGTTTCCACCGTCCTAGCTTCCGCGTCGTTATGCTACTTTTTGTTGTTGGAGTTTCCAGTGGCGTCTGCCTACTCTTCACTGCGTTCTACTTTCTCATACTCATGGCAGCTGCAACCTCTTTGCTTACATGTTTGTTTATTATAGTACCATTAATTAATATTTTTTGTGTATTAAGATATGATAACTACCTTTATGTTCCTTTTTTTGATTAGCATTTGCTTTTATTCATGGTTTCGTTGAATCCCAGCCTTGTTTGGTTGGTGTAATAATTAGTACCGGCATTATGTTCTGATGAATTATTGTTTCATTCAATTTGTCCTATGGAAATTTTTTTTTTTTTTGTTGTTGTAAATTGTGTATCCTTCTTAAATGGGTGGCAATCTCTCTCTACGAGTTTTAAGGCTTTCTATATCCAAGGCTGGATTTGAACCAAAGACCTTGGTTAAGTTAGAAAGACCCGTGCCATCTCATTTAAGCCGCTCTGGGTGCGGAAAAAATAAATTTTGATCAATGGTTGGTGTTCTCCTTATCTAATTGGGTTTATGGAATTTCATAAATAATAACAACCCTAATGATAATAATACATGAAGAGAGACTCATGTTACTTACAGAAGTTAGGATTCTCTTATTAGAAATTCTTTCTACTAATTTAAGATGGTTTTGCATCAAGCTTGCGCTTCTTCTTCAAATGTATCCTAAATAAAATTGAACTGTAACTCGATAAAAAAAAAAAAGAGCAAAAAGTAGAATAGAAGTGATAAAGTGATTCTTTTGGAGGAAGAATAAAGTAGTTAGATTGATAATTAAGAGTCATTACTAGGCATAGTATTGAGGTTGGGTGGGGACGAGTTTTACTTTTTCCCGGTCTCCATCCTCGACTCTTGTATATTTATCCATTACCCTACCCTTACCCAACGGATATGAGAAATTGAATCTCATCCCCATCCCCAGCGAAATTGGGTATACTAGCCCCATCCCCAAAATGAATCATTTTTTTAAATAAAAAAATAAGTTTTTTTTTTCCAGTTTCGAGGACAATGTTGTAGTGCATTGTTCAACAATATGCTCATTTTAACATTTGCTTGACCGAATGATTTGGTTGCTTCTTTGAATATCAATTGCAAATTTTATAACATGACAAATATGAATGGATGATAAAGTAATTTTCTACAATGAAACAGTTTTGGGTATGGGTTCAGGGTGGGCACCTGTAACCCCGTTACCCGTCCTGTACCTGTGTTGTACTTGTGTTTTAAAATCGGAGAAAACACAAACTCATACCCAAACCCAGTCAAAGCGGGAAAACCCCGTAAAATTGAGGTTGGTTCGAGCAGGTAACTGCGGGTATGCGCTTTGTTGCTATACCTGGTCATTACTCACAAGTTAATCATTTTCAATGACAAACTTATTTGATTCAACATTAGTAATTCTAATCATAATATGGGATTGTAATTTTAAGTGACAACAATTTTTTTTTACAAGAAACTTATATTCATTCATCCAAGTGTGACATCAAATCGAAGGCCTCAACCACATCATTATAAGGTGTTTCTTCAATCCAAACAACATCAGAAAAAAATAGAAATTGCATATTTTGCTAAATAGTGAGCAACTTGATTAGCTACTCTTCTAACATGCGAAAAAGTAATACTATTAAAATTGTGCCGAATATTTTGACACTCCGAAACAATTGCACCTAAATAACTATTTTGAATTCAATGTCGGACAAGCACGTAAAATTCATTATTGTACCAATTAACTTTTGATGGTAAGTAAAATAGTTAATTGATTCAATGACATATGATTGGATAATATATGCGATTGGAATCCTAACTCTATGTCTAGCAACTAAAATCCAAAAATGATCTGTTGGATAGAAAGTCGATGTTTTGCAAAAATGTTCTATCAAATAAAATTTAATTTAAAATAATCATATGTTAAAAAACATTAAAATACACCAAAAAACCTAGACTTTATTTTCAAAGGTTTTTTTTCTACTTCGATTCAAATTAATTTGTTTCATTAAATTATATTGATTCTATTCTATTTTTGTTGTTAAGATCAATTTCCAGTTTTTTTCCTTCTTTTAGCAGAATCTGTTTCCAGTTTCTGCAAAGTAATAACGGAAATATGATTACATGAAGTCTCAACGGTCTTGATTGTCCCACGTATATATATACATGTTAACACAATTAAAGTTTTACATTCTTATTCATTTTCTATACATATAATGCTGATGTAACGTCTTACATAATATTTTTACAACAGTGTACTCCTATAAAAGGGCACAAGAGCTTAGGAGAACTCACACATCAAAACAAAAGTCGGAGAGAATATTGAAGTGTTGCAATCAATGTCTATAAATCAAGAAGAGGTGCAACTTTTAGGAGCTTTGGGAAGCCCATTTGCTTGCAGGGTACAGATTGCTCTTAAGTGGAAAGGAATTGAATACAAATATGTTCAAGAAGACTTGGCCAACAAAAGTGATCTTCTCCTCAAATACAATCCAGTTCATAAGAAGGTTCCAGTTTTTGTTCACAATGAGAAACCTATATCAGAATCCCTTGTGATTCTTGAGTACATTGATGAGGTTTGGAAACAAAATCCCATTTTGCCGTCCGATCCATACCAAAAATCATTGACTCGATTTTGGTCGAAATTCATCGATGACAAGGTAAATTTCCTAAAACTTTTAAATTAAGGTCGCATTGCAATATTTGATATCACAAACATTTGCACTCATTAATTGCGGCCGCATTACAATTTCTATGCAGGTACATAATTTTTTTTTATGTTGATGTTACAGCCCAAATCGCAATCGCTACATTTTTTTTAAAAAAGATGTAACTTTGCAAATAGAATATCTAAATAATGTCTTAGTGATTATTTTTCTAACATAAAAATGACTAATAAATTAATGTTGAATTTTTTGTAATGATCAGATTGCGACTCCATCATTGAAAGCTGTTTATGCTTTTAACGATGAGAAAGAGCGCGAGAAGAATATTGAGGAATCAACTGGGGCACTGCAGATTCTTGAGAATGAGCTGAAGGACAAGTTCTTTGGGGGAGAGGAGATTGGTTTTGTGGATATTGCTGCTGTGTTCATAGCTTTTTGGATCCCTTTGTTTCAAGACTTAATAGGGTTGAAATGGTTCACTGCTGAAAAGTATCCAAAGCTTTACAAATGGAGCAAAGAATTTCTCAACCATCCAATTGTGAAGGAGAATGTACCTCCTAGAGACCTTATTTTTGCAAATTTCAAGGCTAGATATGATAGAGCTGTTTCTGCTTCAAAATAGATTCAGAATTTCAAGTTTGTGAAAGAACTTATTATATGTCTTGAGTTTTGTTGTTTGGATTTCATTTTATAATATGTTTTGGTATGTGGTTCTTTTCCATGATAAAGAAATTCAATAATAATGTAATTGGAGTGTTTTATTAATTTAGCCTCGTATATTATTATTTCTGGTATTGATGTCTATTCTTATTAAAATAAAAAGTAATGTCAATTGTAAACTGTCATGTAAACTATGAATAAATTAGAAATATTTTGAGGTATTCATTGTTGATTTTCTCTTTAATATAATCATTTTATATATTTTAATATGAGCTAGAGTTTATTCAAAACCTGTCTCATAATCTATATTAACATAAATTGCTAGAAAAGTAGAACGTCTGCAGCACATTTATCAAGTTTAAAGGTTTTGTTAAAAAAAAAAAAATCAAGTTTAAAGGTAATCTTAGTGTATTTCCATAATTTTTGCTTGATTGGCTTTTACCAATGTTTTTTGCCAGTGGAAAGTTGGGCTCCAAATCAAATCATTTAGGATCATCAATACAACAATATTATCTTACCCGCGATCATACCAACACTAATGCACCAGATCCCATCACAATACAACAATACTATCTTTCCTATCAAAGTTACAAAATTGTTAAGTTGCCGTTTTTGTGTTTTTTGGTTTTCTGTTTTAAAATCTTCGAAAATTAAATATAATTTTCTATTTTTAATGTTGAGTTTCCTCGCACTGCACCGAGAATGTCAGTTTGTTATGAAAATCAAATATCAAATCTATATGAGACTACAATATAGTTTTGACCGTTCAAGTTTTGTAAAATTCTAAATCAACGATTGATAAAGAATTCATTTTAGTAAAAGTTTATAAAAGGATTAAAGTATAGAAAGCTATCTCTTGTCCAACAAGATAGGAAGCGTGTCCGACAATTCAGATAAGACAAGTGTTTCATTAAAACTTTATAATTTTTGGTTTCAAAACACCTTAGACATTTTTAGACACATCTCGGACACATCCAAGAGTGTTAAGGATATGTTGAAGCATATCAACAATAAATTAGTTCAAGTTGTAAGAGACTTGAATCTCTTAAGCAAATGGTAAGGGGTTCGATCACTGATTTTTACGTACGGAGAAAATTAGATTGAGACAAGAGAACCCACTTTATGCTCCCAATTTCTTTAAGGTCTCATAATTTATTTTTTGTTGGAATTATGTTTTTTCTTTGAAAAGGGTATTGATGTTACTTGATCGAATAACTGGTATTTTGGGTCGAAGGTTTAAACAAATTTTGAAAACAAATGGTGTATTTATAATTTTGAGTTTCATTTTTCAGTTAGTTTCGTACTTTATATTTTTACATAAACCATTTTCTCTATCTTGTTACACTATGAATTTACCTAATGCAAAATTTTTATAATAATTCATTTAACATAGTGGTTGAAAGTAGCGGTTGTTTGATGTTGGAAAAAGGGATTGATTTGTGAATTTTGAGATAGAATAAAGAGGAGATGAGAGAAGAGATTAGAGAGAGTTTATGGGAGAAACTAAACTTATATATTATTTTGGAAAGTCTCTGATTACAAACACATAAGAGAGCTAAGCTATTTATTGCCTACATTACTTGCTATGCAAGCTAACTTTAAAACAACTTTTATAACCAACTTTTTAACTAATTAAAACATCCAACAAACTGAATAATTATTCTTAACACTCTTCCTTAATTCTTGTTTGCGGAATCCACCATTTCCATCACGCTTCTTAGTCTTTTAAATGTTTCCATCTTCAATGACTTTGTCATGGCATCTGCAACTTGAACATCTGTCTTGCAGTGCTCCAAAACCAACTTTCCTTTAGTGACTTGCTCTCTAAGAAAGTGAAATCTTGTTTCAATGTGTTTGCTTTTCCCATGTGTTATAGGATGTTTAATTAGATTAATGGCAGGTTTGTTGTCAACCATCAATATCACAACTTCTGTGATTCTCAGTTCCGGCGTTAGCGAATCAAGCGAAACAACTTGACAAGCACTCATTGCAGTAGAAATGTATTCCGACTCACAAGTATATAGAGCCACTACTAATTCTTTCTTAGAACACCAGGAAATTGGTGTCTTGCCTTAGAAGAAAAAATATTCTGCAGTTCTTTTTCTGTCATCTTTTCCTTACATTCTTATCATCTTTCTTAGTTGGAAACAAAACTCTCCAGTTTAGTGTTCCTTCAACATATCTCATTATTCTTTTTGTTGCTAATAGATGAGATACCTTAGGATTCTCCATATATCATCTTATCAATCCAACACAAAATGCTATGTCTGGTCTTGTGCTACACAAGTATCTCAGTTAACCTACAATACCTTTATACATTGTAGCATTCACTTCTTCTTCATTCCCATCCTTTTCAATTTTTATACCAGTTTCACTTAGAGTTTTGGCTAGATTGCAATGCTGCATATTGAACTTTCTCAGTATATCAAAAACATATTTGCTTTGATGCATCAAGAATTGTTGAATGCATTCACAATGATTGCAAGGTTCTAGGATCAAAACCAGTGTTGTGATACCATTTGCTGGAACAAAGGGATTGATTTGTGAATTTTGAGAGAGAATAGAGAGGACAAGAGAGAAGAGATTAGAGAGAAATTAAACTTGTATATTTTATAGGAAAATCTCTGATTACAAAGACATAAGATAGCTAGGCTATTTGTAGCCTACATTACTTGCTATGCAAGATAAGTTCAAAAACAAGTTTTATAACCAACTTTCTAACTAACTAAAACATCTAACAAACTGGATTATTATTCCTAACATTTGAGATGATAGGTGACTGCAGCAGCCTAGGTGTGGTTGGTGGTGGTAGAGGTGTTTGAAGTGGTGTTATGAGTAGTGATCGATGATGGTGGTAGTGATAATTGGTGGATAAGTGTCCGCAACAGTTGAAGTGTTGGGTAGAGTGGTGGTTAACGATGGCTAGATTGGTGTTTCGTGGTGGTTGGAGCGGTGTTTGTGTGTTCATTGACGGACAAGTGGCTGTAATGGTCAAAGGTGTCACTAGAGTGCTGGTTGTGAGTCGTCGGAGATGATCATAGGTTGTCGGGATAGCAGTCGGTTGTGGTTAGCGATCGACTACATACATTGATGTGTTAATGCTAAAAAAGAATTATGATTTTGAAATTTAAGTGTAGACTGTTTTAAAATTAAATAGAAAATCAAATAAATCTTATTTTACCCAAAAATGTTTTATCGTGCAAACCGAGTATATAAATACATTGAATGAAATTAATGTATTTCATTAAATTATATTGATTCTATTCTATTTTTGTTGTTAAGATCTATATCCAGTTTAATTTTTACTACTATTAGTAAAGGATATATGATAACAGGATTCCTCAACGGTCTAGATTCTCCCACATATATATACATACATGTGAACACAATTAAAGATTTCCATTATTAATCATTTTCTATACATATAGCTGATTTAACGTCTTACATCACTTATTTTGCAACAATGTACTCCTATAAATAGCCACAAGATCTTAGGAGTATTCACACATCAAAACAAAATTGCCTTGATAAATTCAAGAGAAAATTGTAGAGTTGCAATCAATGGGTACAAATCAGGAAGAGGTGAAACTTTTGGGAGTTGTGGGAAGCCCATTTTTTTGCAGGGTACAAATTGCACTCAAATTCAAAGGAATTGAATATGAATTTGTTAAAGAAGACTTGACCAACAAAAGTGATCTTCTTCTCAAATACAATCCAGTTCATAAGAAGATTCCAGTTTTTGTTCACAATGAGAAGCCGGTATCCGAATCTCTTGTGATTCTTGAGTACATTGATGAGGTTTGGAAACAAAATCCCATTTTGCCGTCCGATCCATACCAAAAATCATTGGCTCGATTTTGGTCCAAATTCATCGATGACAAGGTAAATTTTCTAAAGCTTTTATATTGTGGTCGCATTGTAATATATTTGATGATATCACGATGAATTTACTCAAATGTGGCTGATCTGTGTAATAATTTCCATGTACAAATTTTTTATTTTATATTTTGATGTCACAGCCTAGATCGAAGTTACGTACATTTTTTAAAAAATGTAACTAAGTTGAATATTTTAAATTGTTACGTTTGTGCTGATTATTTTCTAACATAATAATTTACTAATAAATGAGCAGATTGTGACCTCTTCATTCAAAGCTGTTTATGCTGTTAACGACGAGAAAGAGCGCGAGAAGAATGTTGAAGAATCAACTTAGGCTTTGCAGATTCTTGAGAATGAGCTGAAGGACAAGTACTTTGGGGGAGAAGAGATTAACTTTGTGGATATTGCTGCTGTGTTCATAGCTTTTTGGATCCCTTTGATTCAAGACATAGCAGAATTGAAATTGTTCAGTGCTGAAAAGTATCCAAAGCTTTACAAATGGAGCCAAGAATTTCTCAACCATCCTGCTGTGAAGGAACATGTTCCTGCTAGAGACCCTCTTTTTGCATTTTTCAAAGCTAAATATGATAGCCTTGTTTCTGCTTCAAAATAGATTCAGAGTTTCAAGTTTGTGAAAACACTTATTTTCTGTCACTGAGTTTTTTACTGTTGGGATTTGATTTCATAATAAGTTTTGGTATGTGATTTTTTCCATGAGAAAGAAACTCAATAATATTGTTGTCATTTTTCATATTTCAATCAATAAAGAAAATAATTTTTGTCCCGGAAATATATATCTCAGTTGGTAGCCGCAGGTACATTTGATGTGTTGGGGCGGAACTTTGGATGTCCCATTTCTCATTGTTGTTATTTTGCAAAACAAAAAAAGGGGTTTCTGTCAGTCCTAATAGTTAATATTATTCGATAAGAATGTATGCATAGGTAAAACATTTGAATGTCTTTTGTTCAAAAATTTGAATTTGATTAAATAATTAGAATACTTCTAATGACTTTAATTCTTCTAATAAAATAACACCAAAAAGATAATAGAAACGAGTTATATGTTTTATACAAGTTTCACGATGTTCATCACATAATTATTTACCTTTTACCATAAGATTAAAAAGGGTAAAAAAATCGGGATCTATTCGATCAAACTTTCAAAACAGGCTCAAGGCGCCCACCAACTAGTACTACTTAAAGTTAACCTACATATTTTCCAACAAGTGTTGATGACTCGGTATGACAGTGTGCAGTGCTGGCAGGGCCAGCCCAACAAGTATAGAGGCCTAAATCAATTTCTATTATGAGGTCTTTTACATGAGAAATGTTAGCAACACACTTTCTAACACACACTTTTCAACACACTCTTTTTGATTGGTTAAAATTCACATGGGACTCACAAAAAGTATATAGGACCCACATGATTTGGTGGGACCCATGTGAATTTTAACCAATCAAAGGAAGTGTGTTGAAAAGTGTGTGTTAGAATGTGTGTTGCTAGCATTCCTCCTTTTACGATAAATCACTGATTTGTTGGAGTCAAGATTGAACCTTGAACAAAGAAATATAAGACCTTTCCCTTCTACCAACTCAACTAGGGAAGCATTCATTCGTAAATTTTCATATTATATATTTATAAATAACTTAAAATATTTTAAGGCTTTTTTCAACCTAATATTTTGAGGCTTAAAGTCCTTGTTTTGGCCACGTGGTCCTTGGGTCGGCCCTGAGTGCTGGCGCGTTAAATTCTGGTCAAAGCTGAAAGCAGCTGTGAGTTCTGCAGAAAGTTTTGATGAGGTATTTGGGAGATTTGGCAGCATCTTAATGAGTCATAATTGACTTATGTTTGAAATCGTTACTTGGAGTATTTGGGAAAAAGAAATAAACTCCATAGCTCTGGAAAGACAAATATGAACCCGTGGAAGCAGTAGTTTCTCAAGCAACAACTTTTCTTAGCTCATGGCAAATCGCTCGAAATATCGACATGACTCTTTCATTTTCCTCCGTTTGAATTATGAATTTCCTTGATATTGAAATTAAGTAACCTGGTTTGAGTAAACAAAAAGTATTTGGATAAATTTTTTAGATAGACAAAATGTCAATAGTTATTGGAAATTCACACATAAGTGAAAAGCTGGAGTTCAAACCACATTCGCGATGTCCGGTTTAATAATTTCGACACTTTTATCAATTGAGTTAAGACTTATATTTAGATGAGATGAGACTTGTATCGATATCCTAACACTTATTTAATACAAAAAAGTCTATACGTTTGGAGTATCCAAAATTCCTAGATAAATATATAAGATCACCCTGCCTCATGGTGGTAGTAATAGTATTCATGTTAATTCTTTTTGTGATTATATATATATATATTTTAAATATTAAAGAAAGATTCAATAAAAAATAGGGGATCTCAAGTCTCAACACTTATTAAAGTGTTCCAAAGTATATACATACATGTGAATACAATAAATAATTGTCAGGTTGACCACACTTAATTAAATTATTTTTATATATATTGCTGGTGTAACCCCTTACATCACTTCTTGCCTATTATCTTGATAGGGAAGGCAACACCTTAACACATCTAGTCAACAACATGTAGGTTGAAAATTATTAATCTTCCAAACTCTTTAAAAAGCCACTGTGCCTCACTCACAAATAAATTTTCTTGATAGTTGTTAAAGTCAGAAAATTGTAGTGCTGCAATGGCTACAAATCAAGAAGAAGTGAAGCTATTGGGAGCTATAGGAAGCCCATTTGTGTGCAGGGTACAGATTGCTCTCAAGTTTAAGGGAATTGAATACAAATTTCTTGAAGAAAACATGGCCAACAAAAGTGAACTTCTTCTCAAGTATAACCCAGTTTATAAAAAGATTCCAGTTTTTGTTCACAATGATAAGCCTATATCAGAATCCCTTGTGATTATTGAGTATATCGATGAGACTTGGAAACAAAATCCCATCTTGCCTTCTGATCCATACCAAAGAGCCCTTGCTCGATTTTGGTCCAACTTCATCGACGACAAGGTAAATACGCTAATTTTTGAATTGCAGTCGTGTTGAAATACTTGGTTTTGTTAAAACTATTGTCATATGTGACTGATGCAGTTTTAGCTGCGGCCACGTTACAATAACCTTGGATAATTTGCTTAAAAAAAACCTAGCTTTGGATATTAGTTATCTAAATAAATTCTATTTGTGCTGATTATTTTTTAAATGATCAGATTATAGCTGCTTCAATTAAAGCTGTTCATACCGTTGATGACGAGAAAGAGCGCGAGAAGAATGTCGAAGGAACAATTGAGAATCTACAGATTCTTGAGAATGAGCTGAAGGACAAGTTCTTTGGAGGAGAGGAGATTGGAATTGTGGATATTGCAGCTGTGTACATAGCTTTTTGGATCCCTTTGATACAAGACATAACAGGGTTGCAATTGTTGAATGCTGAAAAGTGTCCCAAACTTTCCAAGTGGAGCCAAGAATTTCTAAACCATCCAATTGTTAAGGAAAATATGCCTCCTAGAGAACCTCTTTTTGCTTATTTCAAAGCTCACTATGACAGCCTCTTTGCGTCAAAATAGACTCAGAATTTCGTGTTTGTGATTGTTATTAATATTATCTGTCATTGGATTTTTGCTGTTAGGGTTTCATTTTAAAATCATAGTTTGTAATCAGAGATTTCTCCATGTGACATCTAAGGTTATAGTTATCAAAATGAGATTATGGAAGACTTAGTGTTGAGTGTGTTGTGGGGGACGTAGCACCACGCGGTATGCAGCCACTCTGTAGTTGGAGATGTAGGCACAACTGACCGAACTTTGTTACCAATTATCGCGTGTACATTGTTTGCGCTTATGGTTTCTTTATTTTGCTGAACTGGACTTACCGTCTTAACACAAGTTAAAGGAAAGTTATATTAATTGAAACATAAGTAACCATTATAGAGCAAAAGCTTTATATGTATATTTGCATCATCGAATGGTGTTACTGTTACTGTCTTACGAGGATTAACTGATCGAAGATTATATATCTAACAAGAAACCAATAATCAAGGAATTATTCTGTCATAGAAATTATTGTGTTAGAAAAGAGAAATCATAGATCTCCATTTGAACTTAATCCAAACCACCAATAACTCACCAGCACACAAGTACTTGTACGAATTTCATTACAAGTTCAGAGTTTCGCACGAGCTATTTTGACGCAGCAGCAATGTTTGCAGCAGCAATGCTTGCACTGCGAGCTTTGAAATAGCCAAATTGTTGTTCTTTTGTCGGCATAATTTCTTTGACGACTGGATGGTTGTAAAACTCTTGACTCCATTTGTGTAGCTTCGGAAATTTGTCACCAGGGACCAACTTCAACTCTGCTACTTCTTGGAATAATGGGATGAAGAGAGCAGCAATATCCACAAAACCAATCTCTTGTCCTCCAAAGAACTTGTCGTTCAGCTCATTCTCAAGAAACTGCAGAGCCTCGAATAATTCTTCACGACTCTTCTCGCGTTCTTTCTCATCAGGGATAAAAAGAGATTTCACAGCAGCAGCCATACACTGATTGTACAAATAAAGTTAGATAGATAGGAAAATGAAACCGGATAAACAAAGTTTACACATATTGACAAGGTAGATAAATTCTAGCATGGATCACACATTAGGCTGTTCATGTTAGTCATAAAAATATTACTGCAATCGTTATCGAAATATATAGGTTTAAGATATATCCACAAGAACAACATCACAACCACAATTGCTATCATATCAGTCACATTTGCTATATAAACTATGAAGCATTGTAACCTATGAAGCACACAAATGCAAACACACAGAAAACAGCAGTGACATGTCAACATTGGTAATAATGTACGAAAACGACATAAAAGAATGTAATCACATGTGTCTGTGTTATGTCAATGTTGAACACCAAACATGCCTTCGATCAGAAGTGTCGTGCTAATGAGATTACTATTATTATTAATAACTAGGATTTACCTTCTCATCTAGGAACTTGGCCCAAAAGCGATCCAAGGCTCTTTTGTAAGGATCAGAAGGCAAGATAGGGTTTTGTTTCCAAGTCTCATCAATATACTCAAGAATCACAAGTGACTCTGAGATGGGCTTATCATTATGAACAAGAACGGGAACCATCTTGTAAACAGGGTTGTAGTTGAGAAGTGTTTCACTCAAATGGCCTAATTTTTCTTCCACATATTCGTGTTCAATACCTTTCAATCTCAGAGCAATTTGAACTCTTATCACAAATGGACTTCCCACAGAACCTAAAAGCTTCACAGCTGTAGCCATTGTAGCACTTCAATTCTATGTGATGTAACAAGTTATAAATAGGGACGAATCAAGGATTTGCTCAGACCACTAGTAAAAATTAGTTTTTCAATAAATTTAATTTTTTTTTTTAACTTATAATAATAATGGGTGCGAGTACTTAATCTTGAATTCGAATCAAACCATGTGCATGCATGCAGCACCGTTAAAACTCTTGGGCAGAGTTTGCTGTTCATTTTAGTCTCATAAAACTCGAGAGATTAATTTTCACAATTATTTCAAATTACATTTTTAGCCCCTCTACAAATTTTTAGAGTTTTGATCTCCAATGTTTTTCGATACAAATTTTGATCTCTCCTTTTAAGTAAACTCAATTGTATCTTTCAATATTTTGAATATTTTTTATAGTCATGTTTACTACATTATATAAATATCTCTTGCGAAAGTTTAGATTTTTTTAATAATTGATAAATTAAATATGAATTTTTAAACATTTTATACTTAATTCAAATTTTGTTTTTTAGCAATCTCATATTTTATTAAAAAATTATAAATTTTTGTATGAGAGATCGTTAAAAAGGAGTTGATTATCTTTTGGTATTTTAAGCTCTCTTGACATGTGAATTGAGGCCCAAATTCTCAAGATTCCCTAAATTAACGCCTCTAATCACATGGATATATTCCATTTTACAGCTTGGCTATATGCTCTGCTCTCCAAACCAACAAGATCTGAATACTATTAACAACTAACAAGTGGGATAACGAATTATTAAACTGTTTCATTTTGTTTCATTGACAGTTATTGAACAGTTTTGATTTTTTCCTCGAAGTTAGAGGAAGATTATATTAACTAACAATAAGTAATCAATATTTTGTCACATATGTTTTTATAAATCAAATCATATCTATTTATAAAACCACTTATATAGATTTTGATTCATAACCATAACCACATTTTATTGAAATAGCGAAAATTACATAAATGAATGACATACAAAAAACTTGCAACAATTCTTTCATTAATTGAAATAGCAAAAATGACAACAATCTTTCAGGAGCTTTGTGACACATGAGAAATCATAGTATTATTCCATTTAAATTAAAATTCAAACAACCAATAACTCAACATAGTCAAGTACTTATACAAATCTATTTTGATGCAGCAGCTTTGTTTGCAGCAGCAATACTTGCAGCGCGAGCTTTGAAAAATCCATGTTGGTGTTCTTTTGTCGGCATAATTTCTTTGACGACTGAATGGTTGTAAAACTCTTGACTCCATTTGTGTAGCTTCGGAAATTTGTCACCCGAGAACAACTGAAACTCTGCTACATCTTGAAATAAAGTGATGAAGGAAGCAGCAATATCCACAAAGCTAATCTCCTTTCCTCCAAAGAACTTGTCCTTCAGCTCATTCTCAAGAAACTGCAGAGCCTCGAATAACTCTTCATGAGCCTTCTCGCGCTCTTTCTCATCGGGTATAAAAACAGATTTCCATGCAGCAGCCACACACTAATTGCACAAATTAATGTTAGATAGATCGGAAAATAAATCCAGACAAACAAAGTTTTAGTCACATTTGCTAACATTATGCCCCGACATAGAGGGGTAACCCTAACCGCACTTAAGAACTATACTATAGTCCTATTTGGATAAAAAAACTTAATTTGTTGCTTATTATAAACGCTTGTGTATAAGATATTTCTGTAACATAAAATAAAGTTAAATTGAATTCGTATAAGCTATAATATAAGAAATGGATTACCTTGTCATCAATGAACTTAGACCAAAAACGGTCCAAGGCTCTTCGATAAGGATCATTGGGCAAGATTGGATTCTGCTTCCAAGCCTCATCAATATACTCAAGAATCACACGTGATTCTGAAATGGGGTTCCCATTATGTACAAGAACAGGAACCATCTTGTAAACTGGATTGTAGTTGAGAAGTGTTTCACTCAAATAGCCCAATTTTTCTTCAACATATTTGTGTTCAATACCCTTCAATTTTAGAGCAATTTGAACCCTTATCACAAATGGACTTCCCACTGCACCCAAAAGCTGAACCTCTTCTTCAATTGCAGCCATTGCAAAACTTTTCAATTCTTGATTTATTTTTGTGTTGGTATGTTTATTTCTAAGGTCTTCTTGACTTTTATAGGAAGATTAATTAACTAATTAAGTAATTTTTTTTATAGAATAACTAATTATATTGATTCTATTCTATTTGTGTTTGATTAAATTATACCAAAAAAATATATATATTGATTCTATTCTATTTTTGTGTTTTTGACAAAAGTAATTGATTCTATTCTATTTCCGGCAAGTATTGAATCCTGAAAATTTCATTTTTACTTTTTGTTGAAGATGCCAAGTGTGAGGAGTGGACCACAAGGTGGAGAAGACAATTCTCCAAGCATCGGAAGACTACACTTAATTCAATTTCTATAAACATATTGATGATGCAATACATCATTTTTTAGAGGAATTTTTATGTAATGTTTGTTACTTAAGCTATAGGCAAAAAAAGAAGAAAAAAAAGATGAAAAATAAAAATAGAAATACAATAATTTTATTAAATTATCCTTTTTATTGTTATGGTAGTTTCATTATTTTAAATGCAAAATGAAAATGATACCCATAATATTTTTTAAAAGAAAACAATAAGAGCTCCCAACCCGTAGAAAGAGTGTTAGGCTAGGACTCAAAGTATTGATACAACCATGATTTTAAAAAAGGAACGAAAACAACAAATGAAACACATGAAAGATAATGTAATTGGTCTTAGCTTTCAACCACAAGAAAGATAATGATACCCATGATATTAATTAAATTATACAATTGAAGATAACAAAAAGTGTTAAAATTTTAATTCCTACAAATATTTCAAATTCAATTTTTTGTTCCTCTAACACATTTCAGCAAGTTTTGGTCCCCCAAATGCTCTTGGACACGAATTTTGGTCATTGATTTTAACAACACTCATGTATATCATTTAAAATTGAGTTATTTTTTGCAATCATGTTTTGTATATTATATAAAATAAATCACTTTTATTTTTCATGTTAAAGTGCTTGCTTATGAATTAAAAAAAATGCTTAAATAGGCCTTTCGTCCATGCAAATATAGGTCATTTGAATTTTTATCCTTGAAGTTACTAATCCTTTCATTTGACTTTTGGTCCTAATTAGGTTTTTTTGCTGAGGTGGGCTATCATTAGTGACATGGTGCCCAATGCCCATGTGGCAAGTGATGATTGGGCGAGGTGGTTGGCTTAAATAGGTCTTTCGTACCTGCAAATATAGACTATTTGAATTTTCGTCCATGAAGTTACTAATCAGATGTAATTAGGACCATTTTTCAAATGATTAATATTTGCAATGGCAAAATAGAAGGATTAATAACTTCAGGGACGAAAATTCAAATGGCCTATATTTGCAGGGACGAAAGACCTATTTAAGCCATTAAAAAAAAACATTTTACAAAAAAAAATTATTTTCGAATCTAAAATGAAAAGCTATAAAGATTAGCTTTTCTCAAAATTTAATATTTTTTTATAATAATATTTTTTTATAAAAAAAAAGAAGAAAAGAAGTAACAAATGAACTAGTTAAAAATCATTTTTTTTTAAGTTATTTTTATGGGTAGTAACAAACATAAATAGTTTCATAGTTTTTTAAAAATCTCTAGACATAAAATCTATTTTTTTAAAACCCGAAACAAACACATCCATACTTGCTGTCCAAACTAACAAGATCCAAATACTGTTAACAAATTATTAAACCATGTCAGTTTGTTTCATTGACAGTTAGAGGAAGATTATATTAACTAAGAAGAAATAAGTAATTAGATGATTGATCCGTTGCGAATAGTACTATTGTTCAAAAACAGCAGGGCTGCTTCTTCAATAGCTGCAGCTGATGTTAGTGTGGCATCATGCAGTACAGCAGCAGACCCGACTGTTGTGCTTTGGCAGAAACCGCAGTTGGGTCGTTATAAGTGCAACATCAATGCTTCTTTCTCACCGCAAAGGAACTGTGTTTGAATTGGTATGTGCATAAGAGACGATGAAGATGCATTTGTCCTTGCCAAAACCATATGACTTTCTCCCGTTAGTAATGTTGATGTGGGGGAAGCTTTCGGCCTCTTTCATGCTCTCCGGTAGGTTCATAATCTACATCTTTGAAAATGTTGATTTTGTTCTTGACTCGAAAAAACTTGTTGACTCCCTCAACAAGAGAGGGAATGACATTACGGAATTTGGTCATGTGGTGTCGAAATGTAAGCATAATTTTGTTTCTTATTTTGAGAACTATTATGTTGAGTCTAGTCGGAGGCCAGCCAATATAGAGAAAGAGCGTCACATATGGATTAATGGATCAAAGGTTACTACATATCTAACAAGCAAATAGGCATAACAGTGAGAACCATAGTCGCCAATATGCAAAACATGTCCTAAACCTGAATTGAAATTAACCAGTTCCAGGTTACAATACCACATGCACTATATTCTTCAAATTCATTCCATTGTTATTAAGAGTTTTCTGTTTGGTTTTACTTTAGATTATTCATATAGTTCACAAAAGAGAGAAGAGGGGAGAGAGATTCTCAACTTGGTTTTTTGGAGGAGTTACTAGCTCCTAGAAAAATCACATGGAATGCTTTATCTACTGGTTTAAATGAGCTAGTACTCCCTACTGGTTGGACCTTTGACTCATTTCTCAACACTAATAGACCATATATTTGAAATTCCTTATGGAAGTGATGCATCATACCCTTTACCACAAGAAGATATTGAAGAGTTTGGATTTCTTGAAAGTGAGAACAAGGGCTTCGAACAAACTAAAATCAGCTGCAAAGTTGAGGAACAAGTTACTGACAAAAACCCCAAATCCAAAAGGATTGAAGGACAGCCGTCAAAGAATCTCGTGGCAGAAAGAAGGAGACGAAAGCTTTTGAATGATAGGCTTTTCATGCATAGGTCAGTAGTCTCTTAGATTAGCAAGGTGATTCAAAAAATATAATGTGTATATGTGTATGTGTGTGCTGTATAGTACTTACAAAGTTACACTTCAGATCGAAGGCAGGTCCAATGTTAGACACGACATCGACACATGTGTTTACATTTAATTCTTCTATTTTGTTAAACTACAAGGCACAATAATAATCATTTTACAACTGTCCTATAAGGGATTTGAACTTCATCCCTTGAGGTTACAAGGTCAAACTCTTACCGATGAGCTCACACCTCACATATGAATTACAAACATGCTACTTGCAACAATTTTTTCATTAATTGAAATAGAAAAAATGGCAACAATCTGTTAGGATCTTTATGACACATGAGAAATCACAGAGTTTATTCCATTTGAACGGAATTTCAAACAACCAAGAACTCAACAAAGTCAAGTACTTATACAAATTTCATTACAAGTCCAGAGTCTCACTCTATATTATGTTATTCTATTTTGATGGAGCAGCAAGGCTTGCAGCGCGAGCTTTGAAATAGCCAAATTGCTGCTCCTTCGAAGGCATAACTTCTTTGACGACCGGATGGTTGTAAAACTCTTGACTCCATTTCTGTAGCTTGGGAAATTTGTCAGCGGGGAACAACTGTTTCTCTGCTACTTCTTGGAATAAAGGGATGAAGAGAGCAGCAATATCCACAAAGCCTATTTCTTCTCCTCCAAAGAACTTGTCCTTCAGCTCATTCTCAAGAAACTGCAGAGCCTCGAATAATTCTTCACGAGCCTTCTCGCGCTCTTTCTCATCGGGCATAAAAACAGATTTCCATCCAGCAATCACGCACTGATTGCACAAATTAAAGTTAGATAGATTAGAAAAATCAGCACAAACAAAGTTTACATTTATTGACGAGGTAGATAAATTCTAGCATGGATCACTTATTATGTGGATCATTTTAGTTACTGAAATGTTACTGCTAATAAGTAGCAAATTCATAGATAAACATGGATACTTGCAACTATCACATAAGGACTAAAAAATCATTTAATCAACAATGCAACTAACATTATATAGATCATCTACTGAATATTAATAGCGACTAATTTTCTACAGCTAATTTGTGGCTTTTGTTATGGGAGTTTCTACGTATTTTTTTTATCCTTAGAACCTTACCATTAGTAAGAAATATATAGCTTAAAACAAACACTATCTCCATTGAAAAGGATCTTCTTTTGTTTTCTGAAGCTTTGTACTTTGAGCTCTAGAAATGGGAAAATGCTTAAATCCAATGCATCTTTTGAAAACCAAGTTTTGTAAGTGTATCAGGCCAAAATGAAATACAAAACACAGGATTCATATTCTCCTAAATTACTATATGCTTGGTTTTCAGTTGCTAATTTCCAAACATTCATTGTATTTTGTGTTGAACTCATCGTATTTTTAAGGAGCCAAACTAGCCCACCAAAATCGGCATAAATTAGAATCAAACCTGAAACGTTGAGAGGAGTACAGTCCAAGGTCCCAATCCAATGATGATACTCATGTTGGAGTGTTGTTTTTGCAGACTCAGTTTAATTCAAACATGCAAAATTTTGCAAACAGAGTTTTTTTTGCAAACTTATCTTCTCCTAAAATAAATCTTGTTTGGTTTTCATTTTGGCAGAATTTTGTGTTGAAACTCATCTTGAAGAGTCGTTTTTGCGAACTCAGTTTACAAAATGCAGTGCATTAAAATCTGATATTTGCAAATTAAGCTCAATTCAAAATTGAAGAATTCTACAAAACTTTACAAGATTCCCTAAAATTTAAACATCATAACAATAGTTTAAAGTGGTTGATAACTGAAATTTGATCAATGACTAAAGCTATGACTTTAGATAAAGCTTGTTAAAACAGCAACCAGTATAGATGTATAAAAGAAACAAAAAGTTGTTGGACAATGAGACACGATCTTTGTTCACACACAGTTCGGTCAATAGTGCCTACCTCTGCAATATATTACAACAATACCTCTGAACTGTACCATAACTTATAATCTGTAAATTGGATTTACCTTTTCATCAATGAACTTTGACCAAAACCGATCCAAAGCTCTTTTGTAAGGATCAGAAGGCAAAATAGGATTCTGTTTCCAAGCCTCATCAATATACTCAAGAATCACACGTGACTCTGATATAGGTTTCCCATTATGAACCAAAACAGGAACCATCCTATAAACTGGATTGTACTTGAGAAGTGTTTCACTCAAATTACCCAATTTTTCTTCAACATATTTGTGTTCAATTCCTTTCAATTTTAGAGCAATTTGAACTCTTATCACAAATGGACTTCCAACTGAACCCAGAAGCTGAACCTCTTCATCAATTGCAGCCATTGTATGTAATGCTTCAATTTCTCAATTAATTTGGTTTTATTAAGCAATTTGTGTTGGTATCTTTATGTCTAAGGTATTCTTATTATTACTTTTTATAGGAAGATTAATAATAAATTAATTAATTATTTGATTAATTTTTATTTTTTAAAAAATATTCTACGCGTTGTTGACGGACATGATGTGAAAGAAGAAGAAAAATAAAGGTGGCACATGGACGATTTAATTGTCGGATGTGGATAGAAAAAGGAATCAGATACAGATATTGGGAAAAAAGGTAAAAAATGTGAATATAAAAGTGGGAAATAATTGCAGACTTCCCTATCAAGTTGTCTTTGTCACCGATGACCAATAAGTGATGTAAGAGATCACATCACCAATAATATGATTAAAAATATCGGGTGCTTTTTATTTGATAAAAAATAAGGACAGGACAGAACAACTCCATTTGTCAAGTGTTTGATTTGTAAAACAGTTTTAGGGACACGACAAACGGGAGATAAGAGACAGGGCAAAAGTTACAATTTTTGTCCATCGCGAAACCACAACACAATTTTTTGTCCCAGGTACAAGTTGTCTAAAATACAAAAATAGTATTATGTCACCTAAAACTCATATAAAACAGAAAATTATTCAATATCATAAAAATTTATCTTGTGTTGTGTTGTCATGTCTTGTACTGTTCTATCTAATATTTACTGTGTTCTGCAAACCAAACACCAAGGATTCCCGTTAATATAGTTTTATTTAAATAACTACGTAGATTTATTACCATGTGTGAAAAGATAATATGTTATTTGAACAATTAAATATGAGATTTGCTAGGATACACACACTAGTTTTTATTAAGGTGTGTTTTAGCAACATGCATGTTTAGATGTATTTAGCTATTTTTTAGTGGTGACATGCTAAAACACTCATTCTAAAAAATAAGTGGGTGCATTTTAGCAAATGTTTGTGGGAATTGCTAACTTACACTCACTTATTTTTTAGAACGAATGTTTTAGCATCATTCACATATTTAACAACATTTTAGTTATATCTTTGCTAAAACACACCTTAATAAAAACTAGTGGATGTATCCTAGCAAACCCCATTAAATATATAAAAAGAAAAGTAAGTATTTATATAGAAAAATCAAAATAATAGAGAAAAAAGGTCAAAATACAATGTAAATATGATAAATAAAGTTATCATAACAGTTGTCAAAAAAAATAATTGTACAAATATCATTTTTAGGATATTTTTTTTTGTAGTGGTTGGAGTTTAAACCCCAAATCTTACATATATTATGCATTATCCATATCAATTGAGTTAAACTCAGCAGGACCCTCTACTACAAATATGTTAATTGAGATGTACTTTGCTTTTTTTAGAGAATGTATGTATCATGTATGATCCCTCAAAAAAAAATGTATCATGTATGATTAATAAGAAATTAATTCGTACTCGGATATATTCCGTTGTATCTTTTTATTTATTTATTTGGTATTTGAAGTCGGATATCAACATCTTTAATACCAAAAGTTTAATGTGGAATTTCTTTAACAGATTGGTACTCAGATAATGTATTCCCTTAAAACACTTATTGAAAAAAATTAAAATAAAATACTTCTTCTTAGGGAAAAAATTATATTGAAAAGACAAATTTTCAATACAATAATTCTCTTTATTTGGTTTATTAGCAAGAGTCTATAGGCATATGTTAACCTTGGTCTATAAATAGTTTTAGACAAAGATTTTATGAAAGAAAGAAAAGTATAAATATTAAAGATTATTTAAGAAAATGGGTTCTCAGCCCCTAATGGCCAATAGTCTGAAGTGTTCCCACTTCAACATATGAATACAATTAATAATTGTCGGCTTGGACCACACTTAGATTCAATTTTTTTTGTTAATTCTGCTATTTACCCAACAATTATTGCTCGTTTTCAATTGAACTTCTCAAAATACTTATGCGTGAGTTAACACGCGCAAATGTTAATTTTAACATGAGTTAATTCAGGTAAGTGTTAATTCCAACGTGAGTTAAGTTGCATAGCGCATATTAAGATGTGTTGGGTAAAGAGCAGTAACCTTTTGTTTTTAAGGATTGGACCACACTTGATTCAATTGTTAAGTTAGTTTTCTACATATTGATATGGGAGTAGTGATATTTGAACATTTATTTGAGACAACTATTTTCTCTCTTTTTTCATTGATCAAAAACAATGGAGAGAGAAAAAGGAAGAGAGAGAATAAGAGTATAATATAAGTATGAAAGAGAAGGTTGTCAAAAAATTATCATAAAGTGGTTGTATAAATATCATTTCTCTTGTTGTGATAACATCTTACATCACTCATGTCCACTATCTTGATACGGAAGGCATCATCATCATTTTTTTTCCTTTATTTAGTGTACGGATTATTCTCACCATATGTGTAAATATCCTCTCCATTCATAGACATATATCTTTCTTCCATTTGAAAAGAAAAAGACAAAAAAAGATTTTAAAAAATATAAAATAATTAGTTATAATAAGAACTCGTGTAAATAATGATAAGACTGCGTACAATACGCACCAAATGGTAGGACCCCTTCTCATACTCTGCGTATGTGAGAGCTTTAGTGTATTGGGTTGCCTTTTTTTTTTTTTTTTTGTAAGAACTCATTTTTTATAATGGAATGACTCATTTAGTAGTGGAGTGTGCATGCGATTTTTCAAATTGTATAAAAAAATAGTTAGAAAATAGCACTTTTCTATCTATATACACATCAATTAATCAATATTTGCAACTTTTTCTCTAGCTTTCATACACCAAGTCAACAAGCACCAACGCGTATAGATTGAAAATTACTAAATTAACTAACATTCCAAACTCTATAAAAGGCCACAAAACCTTAGAACTCAAACATCAAAACAAATATTTTACCAGTTAACAAAGTCATAGAAAATTTAAGTATTCCAATGGCTACAAATCAAGAACATGTTAAACTTTTGGGAGCTACAGGAAGCCCATTTGTGTGCAGGGTACAGATTGCTCTCAAGTTGAAGGGAATTGAATATGAATTTGTTGAAGAAAATTTAGCCACCAAGAGTGAACAACTTCTCAAATACAATCCAGTTCATAAGAAGGTTCCAGTTTTTGTTCACAATGAGAAGCCTATATCAGAATCCCTTGTGATTCTTGAGTACATTGATGAGGTTTGGAAGCAAAACCCCATTTTGCCATCTGATCCACACCAAAGAGCCTTGGCTCGATTTTGGTCGAAATTCATCGATGACAAGGTAACTTCCTCTTTAAGATTTTTTAGTCTTATCAGTTATATCAATACTTTATCGATTATTTTACATTTATATTAATTCACTAATGTAAAGAGCGAGCAAATGAATACTTATTTATACTAACAAGATGCATCTATATAAGTACTAATATATTAAATACTTCAATTTGTGAATTGACCAGATTGTGTCCTCGTCATTTAAATCCGTTTTTTCGCTTGATGAGAAAGAGCGCGAGAAGAATATTGAAGAAGCAACCGAGGCTCTTCACTTTCTTGAGAATGAGCTGAAGGAGAAGTACTTTGGAGGAGAAGAGTTTAACTTTGTGGATATTGCTGCTGTTTTCGTAGCATTTTGGGTCCCTCTTGTTCAAGATATAACAGAATTGCAATTGTTCACAGCTGAAAAGTTTCCAAAGCTTTACAATTGGAGTCAAGAATTTCTTGACCATCCTGTTGTGAAGGAAAATATTCCTCCAAGAGAGCCTCTTTTCGCCTTTTTTAAAGGTCGTTATGAAAGCCTTCTTGCTGCTTCAAAGTAGATCAGTGTACTACTGATATAGTGTGCTGAGACTCAGAATTTCAAGTTTATGTACTATTATCTGTCATTGAGTTTTTGTTGTTAGGATTTCATTTTAAAATAATGTTTTTGTAATGTGAGATTTCTCCATGTGAAATCTAAGGATATTGTTGTAATTTTTCATACTTCAATTAATAAAGAGGAGGGTGTTTTTTTTATCCCAAATAATGGTTATGAATGGATTACGAAGCATCTAGAATAACTTTGTTGATATTGACAAACTTTAATGCATCTGAACTTAGTTAAACACAAATTGTTTGATGAAGTTTTATCTCTCCCTGTTTGTTTTGTTTCACAAGGTTCAAATGAGCAGTCTCAAAGGGAGCATGTCATGGGTCGACAACTAGATGTGAAAAGGAATGTATCATTGGTTGATGTGAATGTTTCTATTTTTGAGAGCTACAATACACTCAATTTAACGCCAATAGAAGACTATGCTTTTGTTTGTGAGTTGCCAAATTTTCTCCATTTTCAATTCAAAAGGTGGGTTCCTGGTGGGCATGCGAATCTAAGTGCAATATTTTGGTCTTCCAAGTTGAAGCAATGGGATCCTGGTAAATTTATTCAAGGGTGCATTTTTTACAACCTTGAGGACATGGTTGTTCTCAATGGGGTCGATATTGTTATGAGCAGGGCTATCGGCTGCCGAGATTCGGGATTGCGGACTTAGCCATGCGAGTTAGGGGGCCAAAAAGGATGATCATTAAACCTAAGAAGTAGATGACTATGTTACCATTAAGTAATGACTCATTAGTTTTAAAAGATTGATGACCTATTAGATTGTTATGAATGGATTAGGAATGATCTAGAATAATTTTACCTATATAAGATCTTGTACTTTCTCTATGACTATCATCAATAAAATTAGTCGATTCACTTCGTTATCTCTAAATTTTAGGAGTGTGATTCCTACTCGAATTGGGTCGTATCAATCTTGCTGCAATCTAAGATTGAAGTTCATTGGTGAGTTTGTTGGTTTGTTGCTCAAGAAACCAATGTCATTAAAGAGATCAAGGCAATACCTTGGTTACATAATGTTATCACTTTGGCGGATTTTAAAAACAAAAAAACTTGGGGAAGGGGAAAGGTTTTATTGGTCAAAGAGACAATCATGACCATTAGCCCGTTTTTAATATTTTGAGTCATTGGAAAAACGTGAGAAAAAGAACACTTTACATAATACATTATAATAATTTATTTTATAAACGATGAATAAAACACACATTAGTTATTGAGATTGACTTCACAACTATCTTGACACCCCAAGTCAACATAATATGATGTTTTGAAATCACATTTATGACACCTACAAAACATCTTATGTCAAACGCAACCTATTATTCATGTTTGGACCCTATGGAAGCGTATTAATATTAAAGATTATAAAAGAAAGAAAATGGGTTCTCAATGCCCAATGCCAATAGTCTAAAGTGTCCCCACTTGATTCAATTATTATTTAGTTAGTTTTGTATATATTGTGCTGTTGTAACCTCTTACATCACTTTTTTTTTTTTTTGAGGGAACCTCTTATATCACTTATTGTCCATTATCTTGATAGGGAAGGCATCATCATTTTTCCTTTTTAGTGTACGGATTATTCTCACCTCATGTGTATATGTATATTGAAAATTACTAACTAAATTAACATTCCAAACTCTATAAAAGGCCACAAAACCTTAGGACTCAAACATCAAAACAAATTATTATACCAATTATCAAAGTCATAGAAACTTTAAGTGTTGCAGCAATGGCTACAAATCAGGAACATGTGAAACTTTTGGGAGCTACAGGAAGCCCATTTGTGTGCAGGGTACAAATTGCTCTAAAGTTGAAGGGAATTGAATATGAATTTGTTGAAGAAAATTTGGCCACCAAGAGTGAACAACTTCTCAAATACAATCCAGTTCATAAGAAGGTTCCAGTTTTTGTTCACAATGATAAGCCTATATCAGAATCTCTTGTGATTCTTGAGTATATTGATGAGGTTTGGAAGCAAAACCCCATTTTGCCTTCTGATCCACACCAAAGAGCCTTGGCTCGATTTTGGTCGAAATTCATCGATGACAAGGTAACTTTTTTTCAGTGTATTTTTTAGTCTTTGTACTTCGTATAACGGGTTGTCTTTGTGCTGTGATACTTAATATTGCATAGAATCGCAGTGAGATATAACTGATGCAACCATTATGTCACTGCCTAGATAGTTGTCGCAAATCTTTATATAAACCCGTGCTCCCTATCTTTGTTTCTTTTTAATTGTCGTCTTCATAGATTTTTTTTCATGTTTATCTATTTTTGGTTAGTACGTCGATAAAAAGGTAAGAATATATTTAAAATTTGCTTATTGATCAAAACCATTTTTTGGTTTGTGAAAAACTTAACTTAAAAACATGTATATAACATTGGGGAGTAAGTTTTTGTATTTTGTGATGGTTATTTAAATTTTCTAGAATAAGTACTAATAAATCAAATGTTTAAATTTGTGAATTGATCAGATTGTGTCCGCGTCATCCAAATCCGTTTTTACGCTTGATGAGAAAGAGCGCGAGAAGAATGTTGAAGAAACAACTGAGGCTCTTCAGTTTCTTCAGAATGAGCTGAAGGGTAAGTACTTTGGAGGAGAAGAGTTTAATTTTGTGGATATTGCTGCTGTTTTCGTAGCATTCTGGATCCCTCTAGTTCAAGATATAATAGGGTTGCAATTGTTCACTGCTGAAAAATTTCCAAAGCTTTACAATTGGAGTCAAGAATTTCTTGACCATCCGATTGTGAAGGAAACTCTTCCTCCAAGAGAGCCTCTTTTCGCCTTTTTTAAAGGTCGTTATGAGAGCCTTCTTGCTGCTTCAAAATAGATCAATGCACTGCTGATAGAGTGTTGAGAGTCAGAATTTTATGTTAATGAATTCTTATCTGTCATTTGTTAGGATTTCAATTCTAAATAATGTTTTGTAATGTGAGATTTCTCCATGTGAAATCTAAGGATATTGTTGTCATAGCTCTGATTTTGCAATGCCTGTAATCAACTTCTGTTTTCTCGACGAATAACAACGATATTTAACTTCTTTGTAATCTGATTTTTTATATGCAAAATTTGTCCTAAACCTAAATCCGAATTAAACTAGTTCCCCTGAATGAAACAAGGCTGCATGATTTACATATTATATCCACTATATTCTTCATAATCGGGCGAATGTTTCAGTTAATGGAAGTTAGTGACTGATTTAAGTCTTATTAACTATGATCAGAAATCAAAATATATAATGAAAGAATAGTTTCACTCTATATGAAGCACAAAAAGAATGAATTACCTTGAAAGTATTATGTTTACTTAAGTATGTGTAATATGTTTGAACCGAAATTTGCAAACTCAAGTTTGAATGAACTTCATCCAAACTGAGTTTTCTGAAGCAATATTTTCAAACTCGGTTCAACATCGAACTCAACTGAAAACAATTTTTTTTTTTAAACATGCAACAATTCGTTCATTAATTGAAATGATGAAATTGACAATAATATTTCAGGATCTTTATTACACATGAGAAATCATAGATTATATTCCATTTGAAATGAAATTCAAACAACCGATAACTCTATTTTGATGGCGCAGCAAGGCTTTCAGCCCGAGCTTTGAAATATGCAAATTGTTGATCTTTTGAAGGCATAATTTCTTTCACTATTGGATGGTTGTTAAATTCTTTACTCCATTTGTATAGCTTTGGAAATTTCTCCCTTGTGAACAACTGCAACTCTGCTACTTCTTGGAACAAAGGTATGAAGAGAGCAGCAATATCCACAAAGCCGATTTCTTGTCCTCCAAAGAATTTGTCCTTTAACTCATTCTCAAGAAACTGTAGAGCCGCCAATAATTCTTCACTAGCCTTCTCGCGTTCTTTCTTATCAGGCAAAAAAACCGACATCCACGCAGCAGCCACACACTGATTTCACAAATTACAATAATATATATAAGAAAATAATTAGAAAGATATAAAACACGACACTAACACTTACATATATGACAGATGTCATAATAGACACTGGCATGTGTCGAACACCAGACATGCCTTCAATCTGAAGCGTCGATGCTATATAGTGCATAAGCAATTTCATTAAGAGTTTTGATGTATAAACTAGAGTTACTTACCTTGTCATCAATGAACTTAGACCAGAAACGAGCCAAAGCTCGTTGATAAGGATCGGAAGGCAAGATAGGATTTTGTTTCCAAGTCTCATCGATGTACTCAAGAATCACACGAGACTCCGAGATGGGATTTCCATTATGAACAAAAACAGGAACCATCCTGTAAACTGGATTGTATTTGAGAAGCGTTTCACTCAAGTTACCCAATTTTTCTTCGGAATATTTGTATTCAATACCCTTCAATTCCAGAGCAATTTGAACTCTAATGACAAATGGGCTTCCCACAGAACCTAAAAGCTTCACTTCTTCCGCAGATGCAGCCATCACACCGCAGCCTTGCAACACTCTCTTGACTTTGGCAACTAATGTATGAATCATAGTTAAAAAAATTCAGCCCGAAATATAAAAGTTTTAGAGGTCTCCGCGACTTTTATTTTAATTACGATTGAGACTGCGTCAGTCTCGTTTGTCTGTATATTTTAACATCATAATACAATGTGTGTCTTATAGATACAAGAAGAGTAATTTAACTGACAAATATTCTAATCTTTCCAAAAGAACAAAAACAAAGTATAACGTAGTCTGAATAAGAGTCCAAGGATAAAGTAACAATAAAGGAAAATTAATGAAACAATTATTCTCTTCACAGTAATGAGATACATGAGTGGTAATTTGGTGCAAGAAAAGAACAGGATTCATAAAATAACAAATAAAATTCGATAGCAATAAAATTAAAGAAAGTTTTTGTTCTGTCAATTACTTGAAGTTCACGTATAATGTCTAATAAGAGTATACACATGCAAAAGAGAGCAAATAAAATGCCAAAAACTCAACAGAATTTTTTTTTACAGTGAAAATAGTACTTTAATAAAATGTTTCCTTAGTTGTATCTAAATAATGTTGGTTTGTTACACTGATTATCCAAAAAAAATAAAAAAATGCTTAAAAAAAACTTGTTATATTTTTTCAAATAATGTTTGTTCTGTACTATTGTTCTGTCATATGGTACTCAAAATTCTATAAGGATGCTGCAGAGACATTAAGGCATGGTTACTTAGTTTCGGTGGGAAAAAAATGAAAAGAAGCGCAAAATTCATTTGATAAACTGGGGCGAGCGAAAAACAAAGGAGAACTCGGATTTAGTGTTAGATTTTTTTTCTTTTAATATTTTGTCGACTACAATCAATTGTAAGTTTTGGTCTTATTAAAACGTAATGATGTTGTGATCCATTTGATGATACTTAGGTCCGATAAACATGATCAACTGATAATGAATTGAAGGGTTTTTGGAATAAGGGATCCGTCTTGGAATAAAGGTTCTATTTATGTGATGAGTTCGTAGAGCAATACGTCCTTACAGTTGTTGAGTTGCACCGGATTCACTCTAAGGTTATACGCAACACTAAAAAGATGGAAGGTTTGTCAATTCAGCAGTGGTAGTCAGTAGGCCGACGTAAGGAATATTAGAGTGGGGTTATACTTATACTCACTCGGAGACAATTAAAATTTAAAACATAATTGCAAAATGATGTACTATGTCAATTTTTGTAGTACAAAGCAAATATTATTTATGGTTAAGATATGTGAGTTACATGTACAACAAAATGAATGTAGCTGTACTTTATTTTTTTATTATAAAGAAAATCAATATCAAATAGATTCATGACTTGTGTGCTTATAATTGTATGCATAAGAATACCATTAAAATGCACGATAATATCAGTTCGCCTGTGAAATGTAGGACTATAATAAAGGATAAATATGTTGTACAAAAAAACTAGAATAAATGATAAATGATTACATTATAGAATCATTTTTTAGGGAACATTATAGAATCATATTTCCTTTATTCAATACTAATTTTACATATTACAGTTCATTTATAAGTCTGCAATGACATTTTAATTTTCCATGTACATCTTGTAAAAGCAAACAAAGGAAATAACCCCTTCCTTTATGTATGTATATGCATCTGTCAAAGAATTTTAAAGGTTTGTCAGAGAAAAATTCAATTGTGCAAGAATATCACTACTAGAAAAAAGGCATTTAATATCAGAGATTTCACATCAGTGGACCAATTACTTGATAGCAAAAGCAACGCGGTGGCATTTTTGTAATTAAAGTGAACTCTACAAAGGGTTTTCCCATCAGTTGAGAAATACCTGAAGGGGAAAATAATTATTAATGAATTTTGACATCAGCAGATATAATACCTGAGGGGAAATCTATCACACTTTTAACTTAAAACTTTCCCTTTTCTCTTTCTTCATATCACGTTTCTTCTCTTTCTTCAGATAGCCCACGTGTTTCTTCTCTTTCCCTCTTCACACAAACCCTAAAATCTCACTCACTAAATCAACGAACCCAATTCAATTTGTTCGTCACGAACCAAATTCGAACCCAATTCGTTTTCATTCACTAAGTTCTCATTCACGAACCCAATTTGAACCCAATCTATTCCTCAATCTCAAACCCAATCTGGATTTCCAAATGGATTGGCCACCGTGATTCTGCAATTCGACATTCACTGTAAGTTCTCAAACCATTTGAACTCGTTTTGACACTAAGTTCTCATTCACAAACACTATTAACACTGTAAGTTCTCG
>Ga0228711_1000070_pt1 | contig 75019 bp, 38 predicted proteins | sample MedpolnodulmetaG_2_FD_177996 | JGI IMG/M metagenome (GOLD analysis project Ga0228711, IMG submission 177996) | Root nodule microbial communities from Medicago polymorpha collected in Santa Monica, California, United States - brown nodules | ecosystem: Host-associated > Plants > Roots > Nodule...
AAAGAACGCGGCGAGGAGTGAATGATGAGGGTTTCGGAGAAATGAGGGTTTTGTTTTCACAGCTGTCAGCACTTGGAAATGCTGAGTTTTAGTGTTTTTATTTTATTTAAAAAAAAAAAAAAAAAAGCATTTCAACGCAGAGACTAGGTATCGTTTGTTTCAAGAGAAAGTTTAAGGATGGATAGTTGCACGGAAAGAAAGTGTGTTGATAAACATTCCTTTCACCGTTTGGCATGTCCATAAGAGAGGATGGAAAGCTTTAATTTGGTGGGTCCTACACCTGAAACCTTTCCTTCTCAAATTGCGCATAAAGTCGAAGAAACTATGCTTTGGGCATCTAATATGATAAAAATGACAAAAACAACCTCACTTATGAAACATTATTTTTCTAAAACGGTGCAGTCTTTTTTTTTCCTTCCTTAAATTATGTTCAATATTTTTAATATAATGTTCCGTTTTTTGTGTGACTATTGTTCCGAAAAAAAAACTATGGTAGTTTTGTATGGATATACAGAATCAGGTTTTATCACGCTATATATACATACATGTATATCATGGTCAATATATATGTCCATATTAATACAAGGGTATTTATGTAAACTAATAATTATATATCTTTCTTTCCTTTCACTTTCTTATCACTTTCACTTATACCAAACAACTAAAATAATCATCTCACTTTCCACTCACTTTCATTCATTTACTATTCTTTCCTCTTACTATCTTTCCTTCCACTTTCTTCTCTCATCCAAACGAAGCCTCAATGTCTGTTATTTTTACTGCGTTATTACAAAAATAAACTATATTTATTCATTCAAATTGATAGACTACGTCAATAAAATACAAATATGAAAGCATTAAAAACAAAAAACAATGAATTTGCTAACGGACTCACAACATCCATATTAATAACATAAAACGACAAAGTATTATGCCTAGTTATATTCAAGTCTCCGGAATACTCATGTCTCTGAATCTGCAATGTTGATGATGACAAAGTCATTGATTGAATATGCACTTGCTCAAAGTTAATCTTTCAACCCGAATCAAATAAACATCACACTAAGCGGGAAATCAAAACCACACCGTACAACGACGGGAAATCAAAACAAATAGAGTCATGCAGAGACAACAAGATCACAAACAAACGAAAGAAGACTGAAAATATGTGGAAGTCACTTCAATAAGAAAAGAATGAAAAATAATTCGAAAAGATGACTTTGGGTCAAAATTGACCTTAAATCATCCTTTTTCGATGGACAATAAGAAGAAAGGGGAGGCGGCTGGGGTTTGGGAAGGAGAAAAGATAGAGAGAAAAACTAAACAAGTAAACAATATTTTTGTGAAATTTTGATTGAAATTATTTTGATTTTAATGTATAGGTATAAATTTGTTGGACTTTTAAATTGTAATAAATTATGTTTATTTTTTCAATGACATCGATTATATAACATTTCTACAGACGAAGTTAGTTTGTAAATATAAATGAAAGTGAAAAAAGTAATCCCAGATTCCTTTAAATTTTAGTTAATTTTATCTTCTTTTTTTATGAAATTGGCATGTCAGGCTCGTCCCCTATAAAAAAAAGGTTCATCATAAAAAGGACGTATGAGGTTTTCAACTTTATAGCTCGTGTTGTCCCATCACATTTTAGATGAGTTATATTAGAAGAGTAATCAATAACTGAAGAATGCTTCTGAAGAGCGCTTCTGAAGAATGCATCTGAAAGAGCGCTTCTGAAATAAAGCTTCTGAAGTGGAGCCTCTGAACAGTGCTTCTGAAGTAGTGGCTCTGAGGTGTGGTTCTGAGGTGAAGCCTCTGAAGACAGAGTCTGATGTGCAGAGTCTGATATAGTTAGTTAGAGATGTTTGTTACAACATCTAGTTGTATAAATACACTCTCTTATGTGTTGTAAATAATATAGTTGTGTGATTCAATAAAAAACTCTCCCATTCATTGTTTCTTCCGTTTCAGTTCTCAATTTTCTGTTAGTTATTCATCTTGCTCAAAACAGCTTATTTTAATAAGCACTTTCGCTGCGCATAGAACAGTGTGATTGTTCTAACAAGTTAATGGCGACGGTCATGACGGTTTGACTCCGTCTTATTACTCCAAAGTAAGGATATTCATCAACAAAAACATCAAAGAAAATGATAGAGTACTATTTAAAATGGATTGTTTTCCATCAAATGTTTCTTTAGCGTCATAAGCTTAGCGATTTGCTCCATCATATGGTGATCAAATTGATGAACTCCTTTAAATACTAAAATTTTCCCCCAAAATAGGATTTGAGTTTTTGTCCATTCACTTAGAAGCTTCGATTCAAACACAAATTTCTTAACTCAATTCCATCATATAGAAAGATCTCGATTTCAAAACCACTTGAATTTGAGTTTTTCGGAAGACAACTTCAACCTTGAGTTGAATAGAAGCTCAAGTTATCCTTCAACAAAGGAGATATTAATTTGTAATTCCTTTAACACGTTAGAAATTTGGCTAACGACTTTTGATCCTGCTCCTTAATTGACCTTTAGGAGAAAGGTAACATTGTAATTAGCTTAGGCAATTTTTCCTCCTCTTGCACACTAGGATCATCTAGTACTTTCGAAAGTTAGCACTTATTTTTGAGCTTTTGCTAATGGGATCACTAACATATTCTCTATTATTGGTTGTAGAGGCTCAAATAATTTTTCACTTCGACTAGTTAATTACCCCTAAGATAGGGTAATATCACTAGGAAGGGAACTGAAAGCTTTTTTGTGCAATTTGTTTGGCTATTTGTAGCCACTTGTATCTCTATATTTCGGATAGATACCTCTTGATTCTCAAAGCTATACTATGGACTTTGAGAGGCACCTTGAATTTTGGTCTTTCCAATAAAGATTGTAAGAATTTTAATATGGATTATTTTGTTTAGGTTACCATGTTGACTAAATTCACTGGCTCAAGGTCATCTTCACACCCTATAGGAATTCCACACCCTCCATTGACATGTAATCTTTCACAAAAATCACATGGTACACTTTGCAGCAATTTCACTAGAGCAACTTGGGGTTGCATTGCACCCAATTACGTGGCTTCTAAACCCTTCTTTATATCATATAATTGTTGGGTAATTATTTTACATTCATCCAATATTCAGCATTTTGAGTGTCAAAACTAAGGAGACATATGCGTTTTGCCTGCACATGTTGGGTAACTATATACACTATTTTCTATTGATGATACAACTCAAAAGATCAAACATTAACTTCTAGTCCTACCAATCATTCCTCCTAATAATTCAGATTTTTTTATTAGGTAATGATAAGTTTTAGGTATTATAATTATTACAATGCCTTGTAAAAAAAAGCAATACAATGTCTCTGTGTTAGAGAGTCTCACATCATATAAGAGATGAAATGAACATGTGTTTATAAGTATGGACAATTATCACCTCATAATAACCTGTTTTGTGGCTATCTTCGTATTTAATTTAAAGGCATAATTGCACTTTTGGAGGCCAAATAGGGGGTAAGGACCAAAAGTGCAAAAAAAATGAAAATAGAAGGGCAAGATTGTTCGATTTAAAAAAGAGAGGACCAATTTCGTGAGTTGGTTAAAATGCAAGGACCTGTAATTAAGCCTAATTTAAATGTTGGTTTCATTCATATTCATTGTTTTTCTTTCCAGCTTGCACAAAGGTGATATGTTCGTCGTATTTATTAAACTACTAAAGTACTCGACAAGTACTACTTGACAAGTCATTGAGCGTGTTTGATGATTATATAATTTGGATTTAGGAATGAGCTTAGTTTACGTAATACTACAAGAGTAAAAAAAATGTTGAAACCTATGTAATCGTGTTCAACATTTTCTATGTAGTGTATGTATATATAAGAGCTTGTACCCAATTATAAGTACATACCTGATTCTACAAAGAAACACGTCTTTAAAACTCGTTAATTTCATTGATATTCAATCATCATTTCATGGCTCACTCAAAAAAAAATCATCATTTCATGGCAAATCAACTTCCACGACTTTCTAGGACTGTCATCATCAGCCCTCAATATTGTGGTATGAACCATGTTCTTAGGAGTAAACTTGTAAAATTAATTCTACTACCAAACTATCTTAATTTTGTTGGTTTACTCAACGAGATCATATATTTAAAAACAAGAGTAGTATTTTGGTATGTTCCATGAGGAGTTTTTTTTTTTTTTTTTTTTCTCTGAAGAAATGAGGAATTGAAAATAGAACTACATGTGTTTTTATGATGATTTAATACATTTTTTGGGCTTAATTCAGCTTTTGGTCTCCTGTTTGTTTTATCACACTTACGAAAATAGTTTCTTCCAATTTAAAATTCAACTTTTTTGTACATCAACTATTACATTTGTTGTAATTTCGATATCAATCCATACTTCAGTTGAATTACTTACCAAAAATGACTCAATAAACACGAGAAATGTATCAACCGGTGTTCTCTCTTCTCTCTCCTCAACGGCTTTCTCCGGTGACATAAGCTTTACTCCGATGAAGATCCGGATCGTGTTTTTCATCGATTCTGTTTGCTTTGACCTCGATTCTCTCTCATTTGAATTTGATTCGTTGTTATTCACTGGGTTTTAGCTACTTCAAGGGTTATCCGTTTCGGTTCCGGCGAGGCTTCAATTTTCGGTTCCGGTGAGGCTTCAAATTGGTTTTCTCTTTGTTCGGGAGCCGGTCTGGTGTGGCTTGGTATCGTTTTGGTTCTTCCAGACTCTGGTATTGTTCGACCGCCTCTCTCCGGTGACTCTCTTTTGCTCCGGTGAGATCTCATTTTGTTCTTTTTTTTATTCTTCTGTTGTTGGTTGTTCTGTGTGTCTATATAGCGATGGCTTGCCCCTGACCATTCCTTGCTCAGTTGGAGACGACAGTGTCGGCGTCGGAGAAACCCTCCAAAACCTTTGCCCAGATTGTGGTGGAGGAGGATTCTTCTCCGATCCAACTCACTCCTCGCGTTGTTATTGGCGACACTGTTCGAATTAAGATTTCTCCTAAAGGTTACGCCACTGGTATGAATAAATGTAAAACCCATCTCCATGGTCGCGTGACGCTTCAGCGAAATGATGCCCCTCTCTCCACGCAACTGCTTCACAACAAATTAACAAATCTCTGGTCAACTCTCAACAATTGGAATATTACTCCTTTTGGCAGAGGATGCTTTGAATTTCAATTCAATTCCATGGAGGACCTGAGGAAGGTTCTTGCACAAGGAGTGATAAATCTGAAACCTGGGATTCTAAGGTTCTTTAGCTAGACATCAGACTTCAAAGCACAATCGCAAACTCAAACTTAAACTCACGCCCAAATCTGGATTAGACTTATGCACTTGCCCCAAGAGTATTGGAACAACCAAACTCTTCTTTAAATTGCCTCGGGTGTGGGGAACCCTTTGATTATTGATGAAGCAACGAAATCCATACTCATGGTATCTACGCCAGGGTATTGGCGGATGTGGATATGTGTCAGGCAAGCTGTTTGACCCGGTGTTGGTGGATAGGGAAGGCTATGTCTTCCCTGTGGAAATTCAATATGAGCGGCAACCTTTGTTTTGCTCAAATTGCAAGTGCCTAGGTCACTCTCTCCCATAATGTAAGAGGCTTAGGGTTAGAATGACCCGAGAAATACCCGCTCCAGTTACTAAAAAAGCAGGCAAATCTCATGTTCCACATGTAGCTTCTGGTATGACACAGAATAAGGATGGGAAGGTTGGTATTGTTAAGGATTCCCTGCCTAGAACTGCTCAAACAAGTACCTCTATTCCATCTGCTCCCATTCCAATCTCTGCTCCAACAGAGGTTCCTTCAATCCAAGAGATTCATTCCGACAAAAATGTTGTGTCTTCTACCGATATTCCATCAAAAAGGGTTGAGCTACACTCCAAAGAGCTTGAAGTTACTGAGATTTTCTCTACTTCGGTCCCAGAGGCACAAGATGAGTTGGATGACCAAAATCTTGTGCTTCACAATTCCTTTGATATCATCAACCATGATAAGGAAATGGATCCAGGTGAGGCCTTACTCGAGGACATGGACGTCTTAGAAGTTTCTAATAGCCTTGATGCTATAGTGGACAATACTAAGAATGCCTATGATGAGATTGCTTCATCAGTTCCTACCTTTGATGGTCAGACTGATGAGCATTTGGAGATGATTGTTGGGAGGCAGTCTTTCCCCGTCATTCCTCTCTCCCTATCTCTGCAGGATGACACAACTGGGAGGTTGTCATTCCCTAGCGTCATCCCTGCGTCCTCAAGCAAGGTTGTGGACCCTGTTTTGCTCCAAGCCTGGGTTAACACTCCTGTCATCACCCCTCTAGATGCTCCCAACAATCGACTAAGTGTCAAGGTTACTCTTGACAACACCTTTCATCCATCTATGCCGCAACCTGTAACTACCAGATATGATAGTTTAACAAGTGACAATCTCCCTTCAAACCAAAACTTGGTTCTCGCCTCTAAATCCTCTCTCCATTCTGCTGCAACCCTTAAGAGTGTGCAAATTCTCTCCAAACTCTGGGGGGATGAAGTTGAGGAAGAGGGCAATGATGAAGCCATCCCATCAATCTTTGAGCAGCACTATCCAAGTCTGTCAGAGAGCACTAAGGCAGAGAGAAAGCAGAAGAAGCTGGTGAACAAAGTGAAGCCTACTAGCTTCAACTCGGCCGAAATGAGGACCCGTGTCCAAAAGGGTACCTCCAAAGCCGACTTAGCATATGATGAATAGTTGGTTCCATTACATTAGAATACTTGGGAAGTGTTATTTGCAACATCTTGTTCTAAGATACTGTTGATTCTATCTCATTTGGTGTTCATATAATTTGTGTTTAGCTAGTAGCTTTTGCCATTTTTCTGTTGTTGTTCTTTTAGCAGTTGCTTTGTTAGTTTAATTCTTGGAGGATTTGCATCCTCTTTTTATTTTGATTTAAGCACTTTTGTTGTTAAGGGTTCTGACCCTCTCCAGGTCATTTATAGTATTTCTTTGCTTGATAAAAAAAAATAAAAATATCAATCCATACTTTTTAACCAAAAATGATGATACGTAAGGATAAAAAATCACCATTTTAAGGGTCAAATTGTTATTTTTGACCCCTACATATCATTATTTTAATAAGTATGATATAGATGAGATAAAACAATAAAAGGTTAAATAAACTTATGAATTTTAACCCTAAAATTGTGATTTGACCAAAAATAATGATACATAAGTTTATTTAACCTTTTATTGATATAATTGTTGTATATAAAACTCTAAAAAAAAATTATACACCCCTGTCACCATCATAATCAAAATCATATTTTAGATTCATTCAATAAATGATATAAGTGGTCTATATTATATATCAAATACATAATTTATTCAATGATTCTAAAGAGTACATCTTTTTTAATAATAGTGACAACTTGATATACAACAAGTGAATATTAAAGTTTTTTTTCCTAAAAAAAGTGAATATCACGAAGCGCTTTATTAAACTCCTTTAACTTTCATTAAATTTGTTTGTCTGTGTATTAATATTTAAATCTTTTTACTATTTTCTTTTTGGTTTAATTTGTTACAGCAACGCATCCTGTTCATTTGACAATCACAAGGAGCATAAATATATTAGGAGATAACTTCATCATCAAAGATATCAACCACAAGGTTGTTTTCACAGTTAAAAGTAATATAACCACAAGGTTCTTATTTGATGCCAATGGAAACCCCATTCTCCATCTTCAAAAATCGGTTTGCTCATCAACTATATTCTTTTTTTTTTATTTAGTGAATTTCTATTTGTTTTCTTCCTATATTTTCCCTTATATTTTATATAAGTAAATTTAGTCAAAAGAATACTCAAAACTCATTGCAATAAAGTAGAGTCATACACTTTGAAGACAAGAGAGTGGATTAATCCGCCACTCTAAAAAAACATATGTTTTGTTTCTATCCTCCCTTCAAATAAAACAAGACCAAGACAAATTTAATTTCTCCTTAATTTATATGAAATAATCAAATGTAACATTCATTATTGAAGAAAAAAAACGTGACACTCAAAATTGGATTGGTGGAGTAAAATAGATTTTTTTTTAAAAGGGAATAGAAATATTTTTTAATAGAAACAATTATTAATAACATGTATTTTATGTTTTTTAATTAATCAATATTACCTCAATATCTCATAAGACCCTTTTAACAAAAACCATTATCTCACAAAACAACTAGTATTTTATGACCAACACACGTTTTAAATTTTAATACTAGCACCAAAAAAAAATATAGCACCAAAAAAACACTAGTTTTAAAACTGTTTTAACATTTTTTTACTCTTCATTTTTTTTGACCACTTTGTTTTTGCAGCTGCTAAATGATTGTTGGAAAGCATTTAGAGGTGAAAGTATACAATCAAATCTTATCTTTACAAAGAAGCGATTCTCTTCTATCATGCTATGGACAAAATTTGATGTGTTTTTGAAAAATAATAACACAAGAGTTTGTGACTTCATTATCAAAGGAAACTTATTAGGAGGATCTTTGAATGTTCACATTGGCAATTCCGACAATGTTGTTGCTCAGGTTTATTTTTTGACTTACTTACAATACATAGTTTTTTTTTTTAAAATGTTTAGAAAATAAATTGAAATGATGCATGTCAACTAAAAATCACCTTTTAATTGAAAAATAATTTTTAATGGTTTTGATTGTGTGTGTTTATGTTTTTTCAATTAATCAAAAGATAAAAAAATCTGATTAAAATGAGAAGTTGTTTTAGTAGCTTCTAAAATAAATATGATTTTAATAAGTATGATATAGTAGATGAGATAAAAGATTTAGAAAATAAGTTTCACTATGATTCAAAACATTGATGCCCTCAAAATGGAAAAAATAGGCCAAATAGCGAATTTTATTTAAATCTAAAATTGTTATTGTTACAGGTAAATAAGAAGTTTGGCACTGTGTTTAGCAAGGAAAAGTTCATGGTCACCGTATGCCCAAACATGGATTATGCATTCATTGCAGCACTGATTGTGACACTCGATTATTAACAACTACAAGAACAAGAATAATTTTTGTAATAAAAACAAGGACAGTTCACAGGTGAAAATTAAATTTACATTTTCTGACGAGCTAGGGTTACATATCTCACCAGTTTCTCTAAATTATGTATTTTTGTTTCTGCAAATTTTAGGATAAACGAGGATGGGACTTTGCAGTATTTATATTTTATATTTGCAGTGATTTGAGAATACACTCTTATATATAGAGAATATTCTTTATTTTTCTTTTTAACATTTTGTACATTGTTTTTGTAAACTTTTTAATTAATATTTTTCTTTATAAAATTGACATTCGAACACATAGGCTCACCAAGGGGTGCAAGAGGTTCTCAACTTTATACCTCGTGTTATCTCGTCACACTTTAGACGAGTTAATGTTGGGGTCGGGAATGTTTGAACCGTTTTGCCACTTCAAACTATAATTTAAGCATATTCACCAACAAAAACAAACACATCAAAGAGAAAGGGATAGAGAAAATTGGTTGTCTTTAATCAAACGTTTTTTAAACTTCTTGAGCTTGAAGATTTGCTCCATCGTGTGATGATCAAATTGATGGACTCCTTTGTGTGCTAAAACTCTCCCTTAAAATAGGGTTTGAGTCTTTGTCCATTCACCTTGAAGTTGAAACTTTAATTCAAACACGAATCAAATGCACCATATATAAAGATCTTGATTTCAAGAGGTTGGTCACGTTCATAATTTTTCTTTCGAGCTCGCACGAAGTTAACATGTTCGTAAAACTCATTTGGGTTGGTACGATGATGTTGACTTGAGACTTTGACGTGTGTTTCTTCTCAATGTTTTAGGTTTGACTTTTTTCGATACCAATTTGAATGTGTTAGTTTAACTTCTTCAAAAAAAGTTGACATGTTCGCTTTTTTTACTAATATTACACCACTAAAGTTACTTGACAATTCCACCCAAAAACAAAGTACTACCACTTGACAAGTCATGGTGCGTGTTTGATTATATATATAATTGGGAATGGAAATGAGCTTAGTTTCAAACGTACTTAATACGTGAGTTAAAAATGCTGTTGAAACCTATGATATTGTGTTCAGCAACTTTTGATCTCAATCTTTATCCCATATGGCCTATATATGACATACCTGATTCTACATTAACAACTTCAACAAAGAAACACATTTTTAAAACTCGTTAATTTCTTTGTTAATATTAAATCATCATTTCATGGCAAATCAACTTCCACGACTTTGTTGTCAAAAAAAAGAAACTTCCATCCCTACGACTGCCATCATCAGCCCTCAATACTGTGGTATGCACTATGTTCTTATATATAAACTAATACTACTATCATCAACTTTCTTTATTTCATTGATTTATTCAATATATTTAAAAATGAAGGTATAGTATTTTGGTACCTGACATGAGGAGTCCAAAATAGGACTACATGTGTTAATTTAATACATGCTTTTTTTGGGTTCAACTTTTCATTATTCTAATTATATCTTTAAACAAAATTGTTAAAATGCTATATTGCTAGTGAATAAGTCAAAGATATCCGGGTTCGACTTCAATCTATGCATATATTATATAGTGTTTTTTAACAACTGTGTTAAGCTTACATGGACTATAGTTAATATTATTGAAAATGATAAGATTTTTTTTATTAAATTTGTTACATTATTTGTAAAATATAGATCGTTTGTTACTATTTAAAAGTCATTAAAAAAACATTTACATCCAAACACCTTAATCAAGATAAATCCTAAATCCTTTCTGTATTTGATTAGATGCATCAATATTAAATCCTTTTGCCATTTTTTTACAATTTGTTACAGCAACACATCCTGTTCATTTGATAATCACAAGGAAGAGAGCTTTATTTGGAGATAACTTCATCGTCAAAGATGTCAACAACAAGAAGGTTGTTTTCACAGTTAAAAGTACTATAACCATCATAAAACCCTGCCAACATCGGTTCTTATTTGATGCTAATGGAAACTGCATTCTCCATCTTCGAAAATCGGTTCGTTCATCAACTACATTCAAGATTCATCTTTGTTTTCTTTCTCTATGTAGTGAATTTCTATTTTTTCCGACCCACTTGGTTGATATGGTCGTATTCGCTTGGGACCGGAGAGTGTACTCTATCTCAAGGTTGTTTCTCTTAGATGTCAATTTTGATGTGCTATTTTTTATTTTTAAAAAAAAAAAAAAACTACTTTTTCCCTTCCTATAAAATATAATTTTTTTAGAGGGGAATAGAAAAACAAATTTAACAAAGGAATATAATACTATTCAAAATTGAATGTTAAGCTCTTGCAAGATTTGGAGAAATTGTGGCATGATTGATGCAGCTAGAAAACTACTCTCGCTGATTCGTCATAAATTATGACACGATTTAGAAAATCGTGACATGATTTTGCTAGCTAGTAGCAGTACCGTATACAAATCTAAAAATTGTGACATAATCCAGACAAATTGTGACAAAATTCTTGACAATATATCATGAGACTCTTTAAAAGGAAAATATCTAATAAAACAACAACTACTACTCTTCACTTTTTTAGTTTAAAATCTAGATGGTGATTGCTTTGTTTTTGCAGCTGCTAAATGATTGTTGGAAAGCATTTAGAGGTGAAAGTATACAATCAAATCTTATTTTTACAAGGAAGCGATCCTCTTTAGTCAGGAGGTGGATAGAGTATGAACTGCTTTTGAAAAATAACAAACTCAATCTATGGACAGAATTTGAAGTATTTTTGAAAAATAACAACACAGGAGTTTGTGATTTCAACGTCAAAGCAAATTTATATGAAGGATCTTTGAATGTTCACATTGGTGAATCCAAATTCGTCAATACTATTGCTCAGGTTTATTTTTTTGACGTACTTACCAATTTAATATCTTGTCTAGTTTTGTACTATTTCTTTCTCTGTTTTTTGTTTCCATTTTTCTGTAAATATAGTTGTGACTCTTTTTCTTTTTCTCGTACGCCTTGTGCTAGGAAGAACTTTTTGATTGAGTAATATATTCCATTTTAGCCTCTTCAAAAAAAAATATCTTGTCTAATTTTCAAATCATTGATATGAACCTCAAAATGGAAAAAGATAATAGACCAAATAGCAATTTTTATTCAAACTAAAATAGTTTTTGTTATTATTGTAGATAAACCAGAAGCTTGGCACTATGTTTAGCAGGAAAAAGTTCATGGTTACCGTATGTTCGAACATGGATTATGCATTCATTGTGGCTCTAATTGTGACACTTGATTATTAACAACTTCAAGAACAAGATATTTGTAATAAAAAAAACTACTTTACAGGTGAAATTAGTCTCTTCAGTAAAAAAAAATTTAGTTTTTGAAGTTACATTTTCTGACGAGCTATGGTTACATATCTCATCAGTTTCTTCAAAATATGCATTTTTGTTTCTGCAAATTAAGGATAAATATTGGGATGAGATATTGCAATATTTTTATTTTAAATTTTGTATATTCATATCACTAGTACCAAAGAATTTTGAATATCTTCCAAAAATACGCATATAACATCTTCGGGTAGGAGTCCTATTGCACGATCATTATTAATTGTTTTTATTTCTTACAATAACCAAAAAGTTCTTTCCAAAATTTATATATATGTGTTGAGAGATTAAATTATATCGACACTACAAAAAAAAAAGATGAAATTATATCGGTGTAAGAAACAAAAACATATATTTTCCCAAAACCTTGTTTGAAAGATAATTCATTTTCAATTTTTGCTAATTGCAACAATTATCTCCATAGTAGATTAGTGTTGTCTCGAGGGGATAAACCATTTTCCTCTTGAAGACTTATTGCGAAAATTGTTGCAATTATGAAAACCTATCAATCAATGAAAAATTATTACCTTGTTGAGTGACGATTGGAACTTGAATCTGGGATTATTATGTTTATCTTGTTAGTGATCAAATTTTAATCCCTTTAATCAGAATCAAACTCATAATTGGGTATGAGTATGTTTTTGTTATCACCCTCTAAAATATCGGCAACCTAGAATTTTTTGTGAGATTGTCGGGGTTATTGGTACGCCTATTTCAACCGATGAAAATTATAAATCTTTGTTTTGGTTGTTATGCACATGTTCCAGTAGGTATCAATTTGCCTTGCATTCTTCTTGATTCTTTGTGGGTTGAAAGAGAAAAATTAGTTTTTGACATCGAGAATGGAAAACTTCCTTACTTGTGTCTCTCATGCAATTCAATTGGTTATTCTTCGTATCATTATAAAAAATATCATGCCAATAAATTTCTCGTGAAATGACTACCTCTAAGAATGATCATGCAAAAAAAATTCAAATAGGATTCGGTCCCTAAAAGGCACATAGATCAAGTGTAAGGCTTGCAACAAAGCTGTGATACATGAAGATCTTATTATTCTTGATATAAAAAGGTCTAAGGAGGTAGTAGCTAGCGTGCTGGTAGGATATGTAATAAACCTTGAAGAAGAGCTATCTACTAACATTTATGTTCATGTGTAATCAGTACATATTGAAGTTGTTCATAGCACTGAGCAAACTGCTTCAGAAGTTATATAAATTTCAATGTCGCTTATGACTTGAAGATTTTGCAGCAACATTAGAAAGGAAATAATGGGATGGGGTCGCAAGTTTACATTGACGAGGAAGAAAGAGCGACAACTATCAATTATTTGAAAAATCGATCTAATGTTAGGGAAGAGCTTTTCATTGATGTGGTATTTAAAACTAAGAAAAGAGAATATGCACACGAGTTTTCATGTTCATAATATCCATTATAGGGATAGGTTGCCATATTGACTTGAGGTCTTCCTTTGGGTTTTATTTATTTTCTTTTTCTTTTACTCTTACTTTGTTAAGTTTTTTATTTTCTTGATATTTTTGCTTTTATGGGTATGGATTTTTCCTCCCTTAGTTTTTTTATTTAGTTTTTAACGCTTAGAAAGTTTTGGTCTATATTCCCATCTCCATCAGATTTTATCGCTTGTAGACGGTTCACCATTACACCCCAGTTCTCTAAAAATAATTTATGTATTGGGCATCTACATCAAAGACTGTTTTGTCATTTTTGCCTATAGGTTAAATTGGTTTAGCTTCATGCATACTAAACCTTGAAACAATCTAGAATCAATTTCTCCCTTGAGACTTCTAAAAGTATGTCATCCACATAGAAGTAGATGAATGAGAAATTCACCATTATTCTTTTTAATGTATACACACGTGTCATATTTGCATATATGAAACTCATGCATTATTGTGAACTCATCAAACATTTTATACAGCCACGTATTTGATTCAAGCAATATAATGACTTTTCCAACAGACAAACTTTGTCATTACCCTTAGCAAATCCCTCAAATTACTATTTAAGATCTTCATTCTTAACATCTAATTGCTCCAACTCTAAATCAAATTGAGTAACAATAAATAAGAAAATATGTTGAACCAAAATAGTTTTAAAATAATGTTTTTAAGTTTTTGATGATAACAATGTAGGAAAGAACTTAAAAATAAAATAATGTATGAAAGAGCAATTGAATACTCTAATGTGTGAAGCACAATAGCCGGCCCTAGTTTTCTAGTGAGAGAAACTCCAATTTCTCTCTAAACTTTTTTACTCCTTCGTTCATTGAGGAGGGGTGGTTTTAGGTCATTTTTTGACCTACAATCACCCCTCTACATCTTTTTTCCCTTTTCTTTCAATCTAAATAAGTGGTTTTCACATCTATCAAGTTTTTTCTTTTGTGATTTCGTCGTCTAAGTGCGGTGTTGTGTTGTTCGTCGTCTTGTGCGGCGTTTGATTTCGCGTCTTGTCGCGGTGTTTGTTCAGTTCCTATTGAAAGATCTACATCAGTCAATTACAAATTCAACCGATGATTTGGACGTCAACGTTGCAGATCCGGAAGCATGAGTATTTCGGTGACTTAGGTTTTATCATATTATTTGTAGGCATTTTGCCGTTGTATACTATTAACTTTGGTGCTGTGAGTTTGTTTGCAAATTCACCCTTTATGTTTTTAACGATGTTTGTATCTGATGCACTCTATCGATTTGAATGAATGAATATCGTTTTGTTTGTGTCAAAAAAAAAGTACTCTAATGTGCAGCGGAGCCAGAAAATATTATTGAGGGGGGCGGCAGAAATAATGAGGCGTGATTTGCTCTCTCGTATTTTGTTTGTTTGACACTTATAGTCGGAGAGCATGATGAAAGATTATTGTACTAACCTCATCAAAGTAAACATATTTTGTGGAATATGAAAGTTAAGTCTTATGCATCTTTAAACTAAAGTTAGATTTACCGAAATTACAGTAAACCACCAAAATTTTGACAAGCTTAAAATAATACCAAACACGCAATGTGTAACTCCACACAATTTGTTTTGTGAAATGAGAGAATGTGACTATAATGACTGTGTTTGAAAGTTAAGTTAAGCTCTATTTTATTTAAGTTGTTTTAATTGACAAAATCATCTTATTTTACATAGAAGTTAAGTACTATATTTTAACTTTTAAATAAAATCATCTTATGTTTGAAAAGAAGGAAGAAAAAAAAAAAGCAAGAAGTTCCAAGTGCTCATAAGCAACTCGGTTATTCATCTCTTTGTACAATTGTAAGAATAATATATAAAACATATTGGTATTATATTCTATTATATATTAGTTTGAAAGATGTGATGATTCTTTGGATAATCCTTTATGAAACTCACATGGCTCGGGTGGCGAGACCCACATACATATATAGGGTACTATAGTATTAGAAATTGTTGGGGGTGGCGGCTGCCCCAAAACATATATACCTCGCTCCGTCCCTGCTAATGTGTGTTCAAGTATGCAAAACCATAAAATTAAATTTCGACTATGAAATCAATTTGTTGGTTTGAAATACCAAACTTTGAGCACAATGGAACACTTTTGGTATACAAGAAAAGCATGTTAACAAGTTTTTTTTTTCTTCCATGCTTCTCTTGTTATTTGAGTGCAACCGAATATTTTTGAGTGTAACAAGAAAAATCCTCTCATTTTATTTGATAAGAAAGTTTATATGATCCCTCAAAAAAAAAAAGTTTATATGAGTTAGATTCTGAGACTCTCAAAGTCAGGCTCAACCAACGATTACATAGCTACTTACATATCATACAAGAACAAATGAAATTGAACTAATAATTTTGCGAGTGAGGCAACTTTTTATCAATAGAAACAATGACAAATTCTCTGATTTTTCATGCTCAAATAAAAACAAAGTCGACATTTTAATTTTTTTTGGACATAAAAAGAAAAAACAAAATTGACATGTTCGTTGTATAAACGTATAGCACTTGACATTCGACAGGTCAAAGGAAGATGATACCTTTAGATTGAGTTTCTTATCCATATAAGTCAAAAAATAGGTTGTTCAAACCTTACTTTTCAACATGGTTGACAATTTCAGATCCTATCATCACATATATAACAAAGCTTGGGTGCCAAACTAGAATATATACCTCATTCTACATTAAAAACAACAAAGAAACACATCTCTAATATTAATTCAACCATCATGGCAAATCAACCACGATTCTCTACAAATGCCATAATCAGCCCTCAATATTGTGCTCCAGGTATGAACCATCATCTTCTTGTGACAATTTTTACTTCGTGATTATTGAAAGCATCCATAAACTTATTTGATTACATGCATCAATATGTATATCCTTTAACAATTTTTTTGGTTTGTAATTTCAGCTACACATCCCATTGATTTGATAATCACAACAGAGAGGACTGTGAGAGATAACTTCACTGTTAGAGACATCAACGACAACATCGTTTTCACTGTTAAAAGTTCTCTTGTAACCATCGTAACACCCCGCCAACACCGGTTCTTAGTTGATGCTAATGGAAATCCCATTCTTCATCTCCGTAGATCGGTTCGTTCATTAACTATAGAGATGTATTTTATTTTTTTGACAATCAACTATAGACATGTATTTCTTAATTCAAAATGACACTCTTTCTTACATAAGAGATAAATTATTATGCGATGAAATATTAATCAAGTTGCAACATCTAAATGATAGTTACTGCTTTGTTTTTGCAGCTTCTAGCAGCAGATGATTGTTGGAAAGCATTTAGAGGTGAAAGTACAGAACCAAAGGATCTTATCTTTACTAGGAAACGTTCATCATTGATGCAACTAAGGACCAAATTAAATGTGTTTTTGGCCAATAACAACACAGGAGTTTGTGACTTCACTGTCAAAGCAAATTTATCTGGACAATCTTGGAATGTTTACACTGGTGAATCCAAGAATGTTGTTGCTCAGGTTTGTGTTCTATTAGTTTTATGCAAAAAAAGAATGGTAGAAAATTGTAATAAATCCATAACCAATAACCAAATTTTTATTGTGATTATTGCAGATAAATAAGAAGCTTGGCACTTTTGTAAGCAGGGAAAAGTTCATGGTCACTGTGTCCCCAAACATCGATTATGCATTCATTGTGGCTCTAATTGTGACCCTTGATTAAACAACCTACAAGAACAATGATAGTTCACAAGTTAAATCAAATTAAATTTTAGTATTAAATTTTCTGATGAGCTAATGTTACATATCACTTCAACTCCTTCAGTTATGTATTTTTTATTTCTTCATGTAATTAAATGTAAAGATATATACTTGATCAGGACTTACATATAAGCAAAAAGATACATGTATTTGGTCTGAAATCTTAAGCTGTTAAACACCTCAAAATGCTTGCATATTGTTGTTGTTAATACTAATAACTAGAGGTACTCACATTTGGAGCTGCTTATTGAACAAGCAAAACACATTATAGTTTTTGAAAAAGTAAACTAGGGGTGAATAATTGTTGTATACAAAATTAAAGTGAAAATGACCATCTAGACACTTTCTAAGCATAGGTCCACACTATACAATATACATGTATGCATTTAGTGTTGGTGCACAAAAAACTGCCAACTTCAACTGTTCTCCAAAGCTGGTTCAGATGCATCTTGTTCATTTGAAGATGATTGTTCTTGAGCCGGTGCACTAGTCTGCACTGGTTTTTTGAACTGCACCAAGATCATTGTCATGTTATCACATCCATCACCAACAGCCAAAGATGGTGCCAAACACCGGTCTAGCACTCTTTCACAAACATCAGAGAGTTTGGTTTCCTGTGAGATAAAAAAAGTGTATCGTGTCAAAACGTCTGTCACACAGATCAACCAAACTACATTGAAATAATAACTTGGATCATTAAGCATAAGACTACTCATAAAAACCAAATTGAACTGTAAAACTGAACCGAACCACACCAAAAAGAACCGAACTGTGAACAGTTTACAGTTCATGAACTGAACTGAGCTGGTATTTTATTACACAGTTCAGTTCGTGAATTGTCCATCACAATTTTGTTTTTTTAAGTGTGGTTTGATTCGGTCTTTGGCTTTTAGTCCTAACATCAGTTAATGCACAGAACGAATGCCTTTAACTTGTGATGACCAGCAATTTGAGCCAAATTTAATAATAGCAATTTGGTACACAGAGCAAAGGTTAACAAATAAACAGTTCAGTTCAAAAGAAACTGCTTCATTCGAAAATGTACAGTTTGGTTTTCTGAATTAGTATTCGTAGTTCTGGTTCGATTCATAACACAGAACCGATGAACCTAACTAGGGGTGGGCATGGTTCGGTTAACCATATTAACCGAACCGAAGTGTTGAAATGGTTCGGAATAACCGAACCGAACCGTTTAAGGTTTGGATCTAACCGAACTGAACCAAAGTTATGGTTCGGTTAACCGTTTGCTTGCCTATTAACCGAACCGAACCGAACCAAAACCAAAATTTTGAACCGAAATGTATTTTTTTATCCTTTTGCGAATTTAATTCTGTTTTTTTGTCCTTTTTAAATTTAATTGCAGGGTATTTTTTTTATCCTTTTGCTATGTAACTCTTGATATATAATATGTATATGAATGTCGTGTACATAACTATAAGATAGGAACGATCTCTGTCAGCTAGTTTCAAAGGATTCCTCCAGCTCTACAATAGCAGATAACCACAACAAGCAATGACAGTAGCTTTTCGTAATGGTAGAAATCTGACATCCTAAAAATGCTTACCACAAAGAAATGCCTTAGTAAGATAAAGCCTAAAGCCATGTAAGACCTCGGATTGAAAAAATCATGGGAGAAGGCCTTATATGTGCAAATTATGTTAAATGGAGGGACCTTAAAATTAGTGGGAACAGATCACGAGAAGATGCTTCATGTGCAATTTTTGTCAGGCATCAAAATAGTAGAGGAGAGGCAATAAAATTTGCAGGAAAACTAATGTGATGAGCCTCATGAGTCATGTGCCTTCTTGGAGTGGAAGCCTAAAGCAAGGGACTGGTTCTTTTTCTAAAAGAGCATAGATGAGAAAAGAAAACATAATATGACTTCTTCGAAACATGAAGTCTGGAGATGTAATGGTTCGGTTCAGTTAATTGAGTTTGGTTCGGTTCAGTTAACCGTTCGGTTCAGTTAATGAACTGTTTTTAAAATAACGGTTCGGTTCAATAACCAATGTAATGGTTCAGTTAATTTTAGTTTGGTTTGGTTCGGTTAACCGGTTCAGTTCAGTTTTTGGATATTTTTGCCCACCCCTAATTACCTAACCTTTATACCGGTTCAGTTCGAGACAAACCATTAACAGTTTGGTCCAATTTTACTAAACTGTTGTAAGTAACGATTCATTTCAGTTTGGTTTGGTTTTTCTTTCTGAACCATAGCATAAACAATCCTCATTATTCAAGTAACACACATCGACAGGGTAGAAAATACAAGCACAGTATACTTCCCTACAGGGCATATAAAAAGGCCACAGCCAATTGTTGCTTTCATTTTTAGTAGAAACAAATTACTAAAAGCATGATATATCATAAGTATGCATGCTTTGCAAATTCTCTACAACAAAATTATATAAGTTCAAATAACTTTTCTTATACAAGACAGTACTAGGTAAGTGCTGTATTAAATATCATCAATAATTAAGTATTGAATACTCAAACAATCTGATTGAAGAAAAAAAACGTATAACTTGAACACTCACCAAGAGAAGTTCTTGACGTACAAAATCTACCAATTGTTGGCTTGATAGGCAATCCCTGAAACGTAGGAAAAAGAATTTTCAAGAAATGACATTTAATTAAAACGGGGAATTATGGATATCAAGCATAAGAACCATACCATATGCCATCACAAGCTATCACTATAAACTCATCTTCGTCATGAAGGTCGACCTATGATATAATTCCGAAAACAAAACTCTCATTCAGAACATTACTAAAAGTTCATCTTCAAAAAAAAAAAGTTACTAAAAGCTGAAACACATGTAGTAGTAGCAGATATCGAAACTCTTGACTAAGCATTTCATTATTGATTCTACCATATTGTCTATTGAGAAATAGGGTAATCTGACTTGCAATGGAGCAAACTTACAATGTTTATGTCTGGATTGGCGGTCACAACTTGTTTTTCAGCAGAAAGAAATCTATTATTTTTGAAGTCCACGTCACCTGCAGAATATTAAAACATATTAAATGGAAACAATAGAAAGCAAATTAGTGCTTCTTCTTCACAAAGAAACTATAGTCAAGAAGAAACAGTTTTATATCTTGAAATCTACAATTATGCAATTTGAAACCAAACCACATGTATACAAGTATACCTCCTCTTGCCTCCAAAATAAAGCATACAAAATAAAATAATAGGAAGGTTCCTTTTATTTTCGGTACACTAAAATTATCATATCTCAAGGCGCAGAGGGGAATGTCACTTACTAAGGTTAAAACTGAATAAAGGAAGCTCACTTGCCGGTAGGTAGGTATGTACTATGTACCTATAGCTCTTGCAAGATTTAAACTCCCATTAATTCGTCCTGCATGAATAAAACCACCAGCTTTATAGATTCTTTCCTTCTCAATCACAAGCTCAGGTTTGTGATCTCTAGATAAATTGTATGCCTGCAGAACAAAAATCCAGACAGAAAAAATTATGTCAATATCTTCAAGTTCCTACTTAACACATAGCCTACATAAGAAAAAAAACATAACAGGTAGTGTACACACACGTTCATCCAATTATACAAATCTGCAGAACAAAAATCCAGACAGAAAAAATTATGTCAATATCTTCAAGTTCCTACTTAACATATAGCCTACATAAGAAAAAAAACATAACAGGTAGTGTACACACACATTCATCCAATTATACAAATTAATGCTAAACTTAAAATTTCAAAAATTTCTGTTCTGAAGTTACCTGACCATTCCTAGATATTACGCAGCGTGAATCACCTGCATTCGCAACAAAAAGTAGGTTGTTTCTAATGATTGCAACACAAGCAGTGCTTCCTGAAGTTGGTCCATCAAAGTCTGAATGAGGCCCCTGTTTACAATATAAAAAGATCAAATTACATAATGCCAACAAAAAGAAACTAAGTATATCAAAAGATACTAGAAAGTAAACATCGAAGTATTCTTCACAGATCATTCCTACCTTCTCAAAGGCCCAATCATCACTTTGGTCATTATTATGATTGCTTCTGGGAGACCGAATCAATCCTTCAATCATTCCATTGAACCCTTTTACCTTATCACCTAAGACTGCTAATTCCCTCCATCCCCTTTGACCACGCATCATCTCATCCATTCTGCATAATAACCAAAATAATAGCTCAGAACTCACTTTTTTGTTACTTTCATAGTAGGAAATAACCTGAACTTGCGATAAATTTTTCTTATATTGTATCAATTTGAACAGAAGACAAATGATAAAATCAAAACTTCACAACAAGCTTTCTTTCTTTTTTTAGCTTACCTGAAAAATGCTTTCTGAAGAGATGTTCCAACATCTCCAGCTATGTATTCTTCACTCTTGAGCACCTGTTGGTGAAGGTGCTTGGCACAAAACTTTGCAACCGCCTTACCTGAAAATTTGTGTTAACATATTTTTGATTAAAAAGATACACATAATTTCTGTCATAAACGCCATCCTTCCAAATAATCAAATTTTACCTCCATGACCATCATATACACCGAAAAACGAAGTGGATGAATCCACATCAAGATGCGCGGCATGCTAGCACAAGAAAAAAGAATGAAAAATAATTAACTACATATTATAATTGACGTTCAACTAGAACAATCTAAGAAACACAAATAACATCAAATGAGCTCCAATAAACAAAGTTAAAAGCATAATTGACAGTATACACATTTATTCCCCAAAACACAATTCAATCACACTGCACCATCATGATTTTGACAAAAACCACACTTTGAAGCTTCAACAGAATCACAATGGCACTGTGATTTCGGTAAACTCGCCGCCACTGCAGATAAGTACTTAAAATAATTTGAAGCAGAGTTTTTGAAAAAATTCAAGGAATCTTATGCACATTTCTCATAGAATTTGACCACATATACTTGCTTCTATAATTCTACCTACCAGAATTATGCAGTGTAGAAGCCTAAAAATAAACTTAAATCGCAACTATGAAATACATGATGCATCTATCAATAAAATAAGCTAAGAAAAATCCATCTACTGAATAAACTAGTACTAATATTTTTGGTGATTACTTACTGCATCTTCCATTGTTGCACGCCAACCTTGCATAGATGATAAACCATATCTAAGATTGTCATTTTCACCATCTTCAGAAAACTTTTCAGTTTTAGGAATGCTGAGAGTTGTTCCCATTGCTATATCTGAATTAAAACAAATAACCATTACTTTATTTCTTTATGCATTAAAAGTAAAGAAAATAAATACCAAACTATGTAGTAAAATAAAAAATCCAATACAAGTATACAACTTTTGCAAATCTACGTGCCAAACCAATTAGCAAAAAGAGGAATCATCTAAAGTTTACTATTTTTCCTTTTTGTTTCTTTCTCAACAACATGATTCAAGAAAAGTGATATAATAATCAAAGAATGATCTAAAACCAACCATATACAACAAAAACATTGAATTAAGTATATAAATATGAAACATTAAAATATAGAGAGACAACAAACAAAGATAGAAAAAAATATTAAATATTAAAAAAATAAAAATGATTTTTTTATTTCTTAAACTTTTTTCCATCTTCATTAGACAAAGAAACATATATCAAGATAAAGAGAGAAGCAATAATAGAATTCATGACTCAGATGAGAATATGAATACTAAATTAACAATAAGAGTTGAAAATTTGCATTCTGACATGAAAAATGGAGAAAACTTTGAGAACAAAGAATTGAAGAATAAATGAAGTTTGCTTTTTTATATAATTGAGAAAAAGAAGAATGAAGGGGAGGTTGAAGAAGTGTACCAGGACATAGAAAAAGTGTGAAGAAAGAGATAGTTGGTACAGAGAGAAAGAGAAAGAGAGAGAGTGAGAGGTGAATGAAGAAAACACAAGTAGTGTTGCCTTTAGTGATGAGTCAGAATAAAGAAAGAAAATTACAAGACTTTCTTGTTTTGGTGCCTTAGAATTTGCACTGCACTGTTCATCCACTTATCAAGTGATTTTATAAAAATTACTTAAAACTTTTCGATATCGATATTATTAGATTAAACACTTTCGCTGAAAATCGTATTTATAATACACATGTACGAGTTTTAGATGGTTTTTTTGTGTATGTATTGAATATCTTTTATGTGTAACTCTAAAAATTACTTTCTCGAGCCAGAGTAGAATCAATAGTGACAAATTTTAATATGAAAAAATCTTCTACCATGTCATGGTGCTCTTGTGGTATTTGTTCTTCCATGTAATGTATAAAATAAAAATAAAGAAAAACATTCTCACACAATTGAATTTTATTGCATTTATATGGATATGGACACTCTCTTATCTCTAGATACGTATACCGTGTTACATGGATATGCAAATTGTCTTTTTATTTTCGATGTTATCAACTTGACAAGTGTGTGTCAATTTCCTTTCAGAAAAAAGTATGTATCATTTTGTCCTTTTTTATAATAGCATCGTTATTTTCATTATCATAAATAAGTACAATTGTACAAAACATCTCCTTGAATTATTAAAAAAAAACATCTCCTTGAAAAAAGAAATACAAAATATCTATTTGAATTCTCTTCATTTTCATCTTACACGTCTCCAAATTCTCTTCATCGTTAATTCTCCTCTTTTCCTCAACAGTGTGGAAGTTTTACTTTATTTTCTTAAGGATAAATGTTTGCGATAAATGTTGGAACAGAATGAAATACTTAAGAACAAATATAAGACTTGAACGCCCTTGCGAGGGAATTAGCAACAAGGTTTGGTTGTCTCTTGGTAAAATTAATCTTATAGTATATATGTTATGAAAAAACACCAATCTTACAGTTCTTGATTAATATTCAAAAACACCTTGCAAAAATGCAAAATATGTCCAAACTCAATGACATCAGAAGTTGTGCATTGGTACCACCTACCACTGCTTTTCAATTTCCACATATGCATTCAATCTCCTTCTACCTTAAACTTTGTATTATCTATTAATTGTCCGATTAAATAAACGGCTATAAATCACGTTCTACTTGAAATCACGACAAAAATTCACTTTAATGCAGAAACTCCGATTATCAACATTTTAAAAATCAAGGCAGATATACATTAAATATGATGCATATGTGTTTTTGCTTCATCAAACGTCACTCCAAACACTAATTCTTTCATTGTACTATATTAAGTGAACTTCACCGTATACACACCATGTCTACTTTTATTCTAGAATAACTTATCATTATCATTGCTGAAAAATAACAAGATCCTCTTGATCAAAGAAGCCTCTTGGGGGGTTGAAGATACCATCTATGACTCGTCTACAATCATCCACATCATAAACTATTAGATTGAAAATACAATGTATGATTTTCTTTAATCCATGAATCTTTTCATGCCCTCGCCTTGCTGTCGTTTCCAACTTTCCATCATGCCACCACTTAGTATGGCGAAATTGAAACCATAGAATTATCAAAATGTCATTCCTCAATACTCTTTCCTCATCGTGAGAGTCTCCCAACTAGTTAATAATACCCTGTGTTACTACATCTTATTATAAACCCTGGTTTATTTAGAAGAAACAAGTGAATATGAGATGCTATTTCATTCTCATAATAACAAGCGATCGAGAACAATTTCTTTCATATATATATTTTCGAAAATATATATGATTGTTAGACCTCAAACAAACACGTGTAATTCCTCTAAAAAAAGTTGAATGTAAATATGTAATAATGTAACATTGAAATTACTTTTTGGTGTGTTAATCATGTTACTATTTTCATGATCCTCTCCAAAAAAAAAAAGTTTGCCATTGCTAAAAGTTTCTTGATGACGTCAATAAAGAGTTCATTCGTGAAGAATTTAGTACCGAACGACTTGAGAACGGACAATCTATATTAGTTTTTTTGTGTAAATAGTATACTTTGGGTTCAATTGTAGATATTTTATTGAGTCTAATAGCATCACAATGGATGATTAACAATTTCTTTCAAAAAATTTAGAGATATATGTAGCATTTTTATGGCTGGATTGGAACCTATAATTTGTTAATCAGATCAAACTATCTCATTGAAGCCTCTTGGGCTCTCAACCACCGTATTATAAATAATACATAATTAATGATATTAAAGTAAAAGATTTATATTACTAAAACAACTATATAAGAATCTATGTATGGTAACGTTCCAAGTTAGTTAGTATACCCTTAAAATTTGTCCCACAAAAATAAGAAAAAAGTCCAAAATAATTCCTTGAGCATGTATGAAATCTCTGACGTCTTCTTCACATTGCCAAAATAAGCTCACCTAAAATGAACAAGTGCGTCTTCGTTGTATAGAGCTGGATATCAAGTTCTCAACATGTGCTCACGAAAGAAAAACAACAAACACACACATGTGATGACCAGTGGATTTATCTTACATTGAATTTGATTTGTTTTTCTTTTTAAATAAAATAACAATGATCATTCATTTTGGTAGAATAAATTAATTGAGAGCAAAATATTTCTAAAATCAATTAGGATGAATTTCGCAACAAACTTTAGAACATGTGACTTAATATCATACTATGTTAAAATGCCTACAAATATGACAAAATTAAAGTGTTTGAAATACTCATATCTTCAGATCTATTTTGTTTGAGACAACAAAGTCGTTGTTTAATTTGCATTGGTTCTTTCACGCTGCTTACCTTGATTTATGTTCTTTCTCATTGTTGGTAGCTTAAGCTATCTTCTTATGGGTCGGTTCGATCACATATCATCTCTTAGACTCCTTTCGGGAGGAGCTTTTTAGAATTTATTTATGGATGGACTTTGACCCATACATAAATAAAAAATAAAATCAAATTTTTGTGCAATTATTAAAAGATACATCACTAGTCTAAAATTCATGGAGAATAAAATTGATTTTTTTTTTATTCTTCAAGAAATTATATAGTAAATCTTCAATAGTCTAATTTATGTTAGTAAAATTTATTAGAAAAATACAATGAGCATATAACATGGTGAATGATTAAATGAAAATCCAATGGCAATAGGCATAAGACTAATAGCTTTATAGTATTTGATTTGTTAGAATTGATTTAAGGATTGATGGGGTTTGAATTCCGACTCTACATATAACAATGCATGTTGTCAACTGAGCTATACTCACGGAACAAGATTTGATTTAATTTAAAATAAATAAAATAAGATAAAAAGAACCAACAAATATTGCATTATCCACAAAAACACCAATAATTTTGGAAGTACCGTTACATATAACAAACTATTGAGACAAAGTGTTTGACAGTCTCTGCCACACAAAATGGTTTCCATGGCTTCTTCCACAACCTTCTTCACACCTCTTCATGATTTCAACCAATATAGAACAAACCCAAAACCTTCAATTTCTTTTCCTTTTGTAAAATCCTCAATTGCTTCTTCAAAGTCACCGTTTTTTCAACATGGCTTTTCTCAACCAACCTCTTTCGATTTTCCTAAGGCTGTTTTGAAGTCAAGGTCTTTCTCAGTCAATGCTAGAGCTGTTGCTGATAAATCCATTTATGATTTTACTGTGAAGGTATCATCTTTAATTTTCAATTTTAATTTTGCGTGAGAATTGAGTAGAAAAATTGTTACTTTTTTTTGTTGTTGTTGTGATAATTTGTTAAGGGTTTATTATCATTATAAGTGTTAATGGATAAGTTGTTTATATAACAGAAGATAAAATAAAAGTTAAATTGTTGTTTTCATAAGCTATTTGGGAGAACTTGTAAATATTAAGCTGAAAACAGCTTATGAACATGTCTCATAAGTTGTTTATTATGATAGGTTTTATGGATAATCTGTTTATATAAAGGAAGATAAAATGAAGTTAAATTGTTTTTAGTATATGCTATAAGCTGTTTTCATAAGCTATCTTGGAGAACTTAGGGCCTGTTTGGATTGGCTAATTTGAGCTTATCTACTAGCATAAGTTTTGTGACACTGTTTGGTAGAACTTTTGAAAACAACTTATAGCAATTTCCATAAGTTTTTTTTCAACTTAGATTCATAAGTTCTCCAATATAGCTTATAAAAACAACTTATAATTTAACAATATTTTATCTGTTGCTTTAAAAAATAGCTTATGCAAGCTTATACAATAGCTTGTGCTATAAGCTTCAAATAAGCTGTTTTTCCAAACCCTTGATAATATGAAAACAGCTTATGAACCTGTCATAAGCTGTTTTTGTGAATTCTCTGAAACAGTCTCACTATGTTTATGCCAGTAGATGAGTGCAGATAAGCCAATCGAAACAGGCACATAATTTTATTGAAGGGGGAACCTTTTTTTGGAATTGAAGAAAGAAATGTTAGTTTATTTGTTATAAGATAATTATGTTATTATTATGTGGTGCAGGATATTGATAAGAAGGATGTGCCTCTTAGCAAATTCAAGGGGAAGGTTCTATTGATTGTTAATGTTGCTTCAAGATGGTATGTATTATTATTCACTTTATATTTGTGTTTAGCCATTCTTTCTTTTTCAACTGTAATGTTTGGGGGGGAATTGCACCCACTTCCCTCGAGAGTTGAGTGGTATTAGGTATGCTTAAACAAATAGTTCTAAACTGCGGTATGCAATTGCAATCATAATATAAGGTTTTAGAAGTTTATGCAGTGGTATCACAACACAGCTGCGGTCGCATTTATCCGTATTTTACTGCCCTTCAGTATCAAAGTTCTTGTGTAACTGCAACCGCAATTTAGAACCATTACTCTCACACTCCTCTAATGTAAGACACTAAATTCTCCCCTCAGTTACACACACCTCTAGTTCGTTATAGAAAAATAGAGTCGGTGTCATGGTGACATGGTGTGTGTTATTTAAACTGAACTTACGAGGATGAATTTTTTGTCATTCATCCAACAAGTTAGGGTGGTGAGTCTTCATCAATAAAAATAGATGGGATGTGTTCTATTTAAGTATACCTGAGGAGATATAAGTGAGAGTGTCCTCCTATTTGAAAAAGTCAAATCAAATAACTTGAAAGTTATGTCAAAGTTTCTGGTAAGTTATGTTTCTATTGAATGATTTCCTTTGAATGGCAGCGGTTTGACATCATCAAACTATACGGAACTCTCACACTTATATGAAAATTTTAAAGACAGAGGTACGTTACTTATGGAGCATAGTTATTTATTTGTATTTCTTATGTTTTTTGTTATGACTACTGGCCACTGCCTCTTATCTGGATCTTGTAGCTTCTTTGTTCTGAATCTATCTACTTTTGGAAATCATTATGTTTTGCGTTGGATATAAGATCAGGAGAGAAGAATGTCCTTCCTTCCTATTGAAACTCGGGCTATCATGTATAAGATTGGGGGGCAAAATATGTCCTTCCTTCCTATTGAAATTCAGGAATAGTTATTGGTATTTTTAGATGTGGATAGTTGATACTAATATGTGAATGAAGTTAACCAACTGGGATATTAAAAATCATATCTCTATTCGAAACATTTCTCTATAGGTGAAACATATCTTTATATGGAAATCTATTGGTTATGCTTATAAAATGCATGTCCATTTTAACCAACGGGGTTGAGTCTAATAGATGTGCTAGTCCCCCCAATCGACAAACACATTTTGAATCTTCACTGGAAGAGATGCTCATATTAGTGTCTAATCGTGTCTCAAATAGGATTAGCTTCTGTGCAAGGGTATGCTGGGGAAATCTAAAATAAAATGCATGTGTTTTCATGGGTAATGCTTTATGCAATTTATACAGACAGCCTATCTTGCTTTATTTCCACCATTTGCAATTTAGGATATTAACTTGTCTGACATTATAGTATTGTTATTCTCATTCCCCTGCTTTCTGTTTGGCATTTAACAGTGTGCTTATTGGAGATGGAAAACATAAAAGTGAAAAATTAGGTAGGGGGTAAAGTTAGTGAAGAAGATGGAAAACTTTTCATTTTACCTTGTTCTGTTTTGTTTTGTAATTTGGGGCTGAGAAGCTATTTGTTTGCAGTTTTCTGAGAGAGCTTTTTAATAGGAAAATAATTTCCCCCTAAAAGTAACTGAACAAAAATGTGCATAGTTGCATTTTGATTACAATTTTGGTGTTGAAGAATTTGCAAAGGATAGATAGACTAACGTAAGTAGCATATCAGGGTCACTATATGGTGGAACATGAGTGAACTCTTGCTGGAAAGTTAAATTTTTTTCAAATGATAGATTCGAAAGCGACTGAAATTTGATTTTCTGCTTTGTTGTTTCTCTTTGAACATGGCTTTCAGATTTTTAGTTCAAAAAATATTTATGTATCAGCCACACATTTTTAGTGTCCTTCTGCATTTTCTTTCCAGGTTTGGAGGTTCTAGCTTTCCCTTGCAATCAATTTGGCATGCAGGAGCCTGGATCAAATGAAGAAATTAAGAAATTTGCTTGCACCAGGTTCAAAGCAGAATTTCCAATTTTTGATAAGGTTCGATAATGTTTCTTTATCTAGTAGTTCAAAAAAGATTACATGCGAGTAAACCAAGTACTGAAGTTTTTTAAAACAGGTTGATGTAAATGGACCATTTACTGCTCCAGTATACCAGTTTCTGAAGTCAAGTTCTGGAGGATTTTTCGGTGATCTTGTCAAGTGGAATTTTGAGAAATTCTTGGTTGATAAAAATGGCAAAGTTGTTGAACGATACCCACCAACAACCTCTCCTTTTCAAATTGAGGTATGTTAAACTTTCCAACAGCATGAAAAGTCTAGCTTCTAGTTTTTACGGTGGCAATCAATTATTAACTAGTTAGGTATTTCCTCAAGTATGTCGGTGTGATTTTCCGACAAAATTGAAGATGAGAGTAATATATCTTTAGTGGTGTTTTAATGAAGCTAAAATAAAATTTTCAGAAAATTGTCTTTGAGCTGATTTTAAGCTTTATTTGATTATATCGGAAAATTCAGCTCTGAAGATTCAGTATCAAAATTTTGTGCTGACATTTCCGGCGCTAAAATCAAGTGTTTAAAAACTCTTTCATTTAAATTCCAGCAGTTTCTCACTCGCATAAATCTTTAGTACATATATAACAAATATTTATTATTTTCAGCACAGTTGAATTTTGAAATTAGCCATATATATGAATAGTCAAGTCAACAAGTTATTTAATAAATTTACACTCATTAATACTTTTGCCAGTCATTTGTATCATAAATTAAGCTTCTACTGGCAAGGGACAAACAATTGAGGCTTTAGTGAGGAAGAAAATGAGTTGGTCTTAGGCACTAACAAATTGTTGATATGGTGTATAGTTTCTTATTTGAATAACTTGGTATGGTATGTATGATATTTTGTATGTGAGTAAGGATAATAGTATGTATGATTAAGGTTGACTTTGAGAGTTTACTTGGACATAACACTTAAATGATAAACACTTAGTTAAGCAGTTTGCCTAAATGACTCTGTTACTTTTCACTAAACTTAATTAATTAAGGGCCCAGCATACCAGTTTTCACTCTACCAGAGTCTGAGGTAAATGGCCATTGATTTGTTGAGTTGGTTATACTCTACCAAAGCCAATAATATCACCAGATCAAACTTCCACATTGGATTTCTTTTTGCAATTACAAGAAACTATATTGGTTCATACATAATATAAGTGTTTCTTATTGCAATAACAAGAAACTGTAAGGATAACGTATATATATTTATTGGTCTCAAACATTTGGTATCCAGGAATAATATACATATACCATAAGCTTCCTAAAATATTTTATGCTTAATCTGATCTTTCCCGTTTCACATTTTTGCAGAAGGATATCCAGAAGTTACTTGCTGCATGAATATTCAGGAATGAGCAAAATCAGAGCCATGCTTAATGCTTGCACAAGGAGTTAAAGTTTATGAGAAACAATAAACACAACTATTATGTAAATTCGTTTGGTGTCTTCACTAACCTATTTATCACTACACTATAGAGAAAGATACAAAAAGTACTATGCTTTAGCACTAAAGGGAAAGTGTTTATATATTTCCAGAATTTTCGTAAAATTTCAGATTTTTTTTTTTTTTAACATTATATTTCAACTTCCTTCAAACTTTTGAATATAAAATAGAAATATACAATTTTAGAAAGAAAAATTTACAGCAGACCCAAAAAAACTACCAGCTTCAATGGAGAATACCCTTCCTTTTCTATATATTCATTTATCCTCTTGAATCTTTCTTTTTAAGAGTAATAGTCATTTTGATCTCTGAATGTGTAATGAATAATCACAATATGAGCAGTCCCTCAATGTATCGAAATTTCAAAATAATGTTTGATTGTGCACTTCGTTAGTTGAAATAGTGTTTGACCGTAAAATAGTTCGTTAATATTGTCATATTAGTCTTTATAAGTACTTACTTATTTTCATTTTAGTCCATATTTAAAAGAGTGTATTGAGGTATGATTTTAACGTCAGACAAATTGCACTATTTTAACTAATAAATTGAACAATCAATGACTATTTTAGATTTTTGATACATTGAGGGGACCAAAATAACTATTACTCTTTTTTTTAACGCGAGTCTAATTTATCTACTTAGTATTGAAAATAAAGTTTTTTCGAAAGAGCTAAGTTAATTTAGATCAGAAAAAAAAGTATTGTTGAATTTGGTCGATAGTCATTGTCGGTTTGTGAATTTATTAAAGAGAAATGTTAACAAATACCTTTAAGACATTTGATAAGAAGTTTAAAATAGAAATTTTATAGTAGAATTTGTGAATTGAACACATTCAAACATAAAAAAACAATTTTTTCTACGTAAAAGTGATTAATTATTTCTATCTTTTAATCCTTAACAGGTGCCCTAACGAGACCTTTTATTAAATATTATTTGGTTGATGTTTGGTTAATTCAAGACAATAGCTGTCAACTTCCTTTGAATTCAATATTTATGTAATTCAGACGCGTAACTCATCCGTGGGAAAGGGAGGATCTGCCCAACAAGAAATAAACCCATCCCCATGACTTAAGAGTTGGACCACACTCCTCAACAACTTGAGCACTTGTTTTACTCTGACTTTTTTTTTTATGATGACTAGTTGAATACCAATTAAAGTTGTGTGGAGCTTTACTAGTTTGACTAGCACGTATCCATGCCTTCTTTTATTTTTATAGGAGAAAAATTATATTAAAAGAGAATCACATCATGCAAAGTCAATAAAAATTACCAATGTTATCGAAAATTTATAATGAAATTCAGTACAATCTAGTAATTGTGGAATTTCTACTATAACCTAAGTCACAATTGGTTTGAGTAAAAACGTCTAATCATTTGTGTTAATGTCCAAAGTTTCCAAATCCAAAACATACATTTCTATTATTTTTTAAACATTTATAAATTAATTAATAATAAGTTAATCTTTGCACACTTGTATGTCACGTGTACATATGGATTCTTTTTTCGAAAATGAAAATTTAAACTCGTTATATTTATTCTTTTTTTCCCTCCAAGTAATCTACTGATTAGAATTCACTTTTTTTAAGGTAAACAAGTGGGGTGTTCAGATTCAAACTCAACCCCTACATATAATAATATAATAATGCATGTCGCTGTCAACTGAGCTAAAACCTAGATTTTTCTTTTAATCTCTCTTCCGATAGATTTATGAGGTGTTTTTCTCTCATCCCTGTCTCTGTCTCTGAAACAAACATTTTCCAAATAAAAAAATACTCCAAGTTGCATACTATTACTATTACTAACTTTGAGTCCAAGCACACTCCCTCCCAAATTCAACGATCTGTTAAGAGTTCAAGTCAAACCAAACCTTCCATCTCCAAGATCCATTTCCACAACATGACTATACAATAACACAAACACAAACACAACACACATAATCAACAAATCAAACCCAACCATGTCAACACAACAAGATTCAACAACATTAACAAAAACAAAGAACAAAAATCCATTGTTATCAATCCTAACAGAACCAATAGAATGGCTAACAATGTTAACAAACCACCTAAACCCAACTTTCATAGCAGGAATATTCCTAGTATATGGTATAGGTCAAGGCTTCACAGGCTCACTCTTCAAACTAGTCACTGATTACTATTGGAAAGACGTTCAAAAACTCCAACCTTCAACAGTTCAACTTTACGTAGGAATATACTTCATACCATGGATTCTGAAACCTATCTGGGGCATCCTAACCGATGCTTTTCCGATATTGGGTTATCGTCGGAGGCCTTATTTTGTCGTTGCTGGAGTTGTTGGGACGGTGTCTGCTACGATTGTTGCTGTGGGAGGTGAGGTGAGTGTGGTTGCGGCGTTGATGTGTTTTGTTGGTGTGAGTGCTAGTCTTGCTATTGCTGATGTTACTATTGATGCTTGTATTGCAAGGAATAGTATTGAGGTTCCTGGGTTGGCTCCTGATTTGCAGAGTTTGTGTGGGTTTTGTTCTGGTTCTGGTGCTCTTCTTGGTTACCTTGCTAGTGGTTTCTTTGTTCATCATCTTGGTCCTCAGGTTTGTTTTTCTATTTTGGCCCTATTTTTTATGTTTAATTGTAATTGTACTAAAATTAGTTTTTATATGCTATCAACACTTTTTTATTTGATAAATAAAATGTTTAGGTTAGTCGTGTCGAAAGTCTCAAGGCTCAGAGAACGCTTATAAGCAATTACATTTTGCTCTTCAAAATGGTTCTCGTATCGGTGGCTTATTTGAGCCAATGTTCTTATGAGATATGTTAGCTAGCAATAATTTGCATCATGGTTTTAGTTTTTAGGATTGGAGTTGAGCAATTTTGTTGGTGAGATTGATTGATGTAATTATAAAATGATTCAATTGAAATTTTTTGATCATGTTAATCATTTTTTAGGTTTATGAAATTAGTTCTGAGATTGTATAGAATGGACTGTGATTGAAGGTTTTCAATTTCATGGATTATTGCTTTAAAATTTTATTTAGTTCAAAAACTAAATTGGTTGATTCTGTAGAAAGTTTAACCTTTACAGCAGTTCTTTCAGTTAAAAGATTTAAAATTCGAATATGTTTATTAATAAAGTATATCAAATTGAATATGTTCATTTGTGCTTATACTGTAATGTCCGATGAGTGGAATGCTTCTGTTGTTATTTTAGGGGTCGCTTGGTCTTATGGCGGTTTTTCCTTCTTTGACAATTGTACTGGGTTTTGTGATCTATGAAAAGAGAACCACTGGCTTGCATAATGAAAAGAAGCAGGTTAGGAAACTTTCTACCTATTTTTCCCATATCATAAGCCTATTTGCACAAAGTGAAATCAGTTACATGATTCAACACATATCATAATGTTCTGTCATAACTTTTTTCTTCTTCTTAATCTTAGTTAGTTAATGCTAAATTGGCTGATTAAATACATTTTGCAGGGGGTAGTGGAAAACGTAGGAACAACAATTCGAAGCATGTACAAAACAATAAAGTATCCTCAAGCGTGGAAGCCTTCTCTTTACATGTTCCTTTCTCTTGCTCTTAATGTAACCACTCATGAAGGCCATTTTTACTGGTATACTGATTCAAAAGTCGGCCCTGCATTCTCTCAGGTACCTCTCATATTTTGGGGAATTGATTCTTTACAGTCCGTAGTCACTACATTTGAGATCTCAGTTATTGGTCAATATCAGACAGTTGCGACTTATTTACCGAACTTGCATTTTGTATCCAATTGCCTAGATTGGTTACCTGCAGAGACTACTGGGATTTCTGACTGCAGGCAATCTCGATCACATTTTTTGTTTACAGATGACTTGAGATCTATTTAGATAAACACCTCAATTAAGCGCTAAGCGATTATCGTATGAGTACTTATGTCTAAGCTATTCTATAACAAAAGATAAAATTAAGTCAAACTGTTTTCATATAAACTATAAGCTGTTTTCATAAGTTATTTTGAAGAGCTTATATAAATAAGGTGGAAACAAATTATGGACATTTCTGAGAAATATATTCTTTGTCATTAGTATCTAGTAACTGCAGTTAAGATACGGCTATTGATGAACATCAGACGGTTGAGACCGATGTACTGAACTTACTTTGTATGCAATTGCTTGGGTTAGCTAACTGCAGTGACTAATGGGATTTCTGAATACATGCAATTTCAGTCCCATATTTTGTTTATAGATGACTAAAGACTTGTTTGGACTTTGGATTGACCTATTTGAACTTACCTTTTGACATAAATGCTTGTGTAAACTGTTTAGGAGAGTTTATAGAAAAAGTTATGCCATGTCCATAAGATGTTTTCAGTGAAAGCAATTTGACATTACTTTATCTTTTGTAGTAGAATAACCTATACATAAGTACTTGTATGTTAAAAATGCTTAACTAAGCTGTTTATCCAAACAGAGACTAAAAAAGTGACAATATTTTCAAGGCCCTTTCTTTGTCTTATAGAGTTTTGTTTCCTCCCTTTGAATATGCAGGAGTTTGTTGGTATAATCTATGCAATTGGTGCAGTGGCTTCAATTATAGGTGTTCTAATCTACCACAAGTATCTAAAAAACTACACATTCAGAAACTTAGTATTCTATGCACAACTCCTATATGCAATATCAGGTCTATTGGACTTAATCTTCATTCTCCGTTGGAATTTGAAAATTGGAATTCCAGACTACTTTTTTGTTGTCATTGAAGATGCTGCTATAAGAATCACAGGCAAAATAAGGTGGATGCCTATGATGGTACTAAGCACAAAACTATGTCCATTAGGAATTGAAGGAACATTTTTTGCTTTGTTAATGTGTATTGATAGCATTGGTGGCCTTATATCAAAATGGGGTGGAGGGTTACTTCTACGTGCCCTTCATGTTACTAGAACTGATTTTACTAACCTATGGTTAGCTGTTCTTTTAAGAGACATTCTTAGATTTGTTACACTTGTTTTGGTTTTTCTTGTTCCTAATGTTGGGCCTTATGAGGAGTTGATTCCTTCTGAGGTTTGTGAAATGAGTAAGAGTAGTGATGATATTGATGAAGAAACCTTGGAGCTTGTTCCTTTGAATCCTAAAACTGAAGTTTAGAGAAATTTTATGTTACACACGTTTATCACTATATGCAGTTACATCAACAATGCATATACATGCAAGATTTTTGTATAGATTATGTTGATTAATATTTAACAGGAGTGGTATACACGAAAATCCTTTCTTTTGGATTTTTTTTAATGATATATACAAGTTTCTGTTTGTGCTTATTCTATCAAATAACCCCCCTAGAAATTGGTATAGTTACTACTGAAGTACTAACCCTTTCATTTTTAAGAATACTGAATGTATAAACTTTTCAACAAATATTTTTTTTATAGTCAAGGGAAGTTGATGAAATAACAGTAATGATTCTTTTCCTACCCCCGGTGTCACTTCAGCGGCATATATATTCCAAAAGAACACAATTTGATTTAGACACATGGGAAAAGAAGCTCTTGATTATGTTTGAAGGTTGCTCATAGGCCTCAGGTTGCTCAACCCTCAAAAAAGTTTGATCGAAAGATAGACTCCGATGAAAAAAAGTCGATCGAAATGTGTATTCACCACCTCCTTCCAGTTCACATCAATATTAACATCCTTTATTTTCTTCTTATCTTGGTAAAGGAGGCTGTCCATCTTGATTGGAAATGATCTTTGGTCATATGTAACATTAGAAACCCTAGGAAAACTAACCATAACTTTTTTCTTTATGTTTTGGGCTAATACATTTTTTTTTTGGTAAATAGCATAGTGGCGAAAATACCACATATTAAATGTGAAGAAGTGTAAAATTGTGGATTCAAATTTTAACTGTCATCTGAGTTGTACTTACGTAATATTTTGGACTAATGCTTATAACCATTAAACATGCGTGTAGCTTTAATCTTTGGTAGTCTCTATCCTTAAAATAATATAATTCATACCACTTTGTAATGGAATGATACGATGTAAGACTATTAATATAAAAAAAAACTATAAATAGATATTTGTTTTCTCACCCGTAAGTTTAACTCAGTTGGTAGGGACATTGTATAATATATATAAAAGTCGGAGTTCGAACCACAAACACCACACTTATTAATCTTAAAAAAAAGGTGAGTTTTTAGATACTAGCCTACTTAACAAAAAAAACAAAATGATATTGGTTTTCTATAGGTTTTCTTTTCTAAAAGAAAATGTTAGATTTTCAGAACATGACAAACTAAATTTTGAATCCCGATTGAAAGAGACAAACATGTTTCTGGATTTTTTTTTTTTACATTTCTTTAATTACAAAAATTAGTATATAATTAAGAGACCATACAATATAATAAATGTATTTTATTGGATTTGGTTATTCTTTATTTGTGTGGAATGATTCGCCTTAAGAGCATCTTATTCCGTTTGAGTCTAATTTTGTTTATCAAAAGTGATTTAGTTCGGGTAATGTGTCTTTTATTTCAAATTCACGAATGTGAATCTGACCCAATGAAAAAAAAAATTGGCAAGTTTATAAACGGTGAATTTGTTGTTTTTGTAAACATAGTTTAAGACTTTTAATTATTATTTTTTAAGTTTTCAAGAAATTATATCTAATCACTAAATCATAACCAACATACTCATAATCATCATCAAATTAAATTGAATCATATTTTAATAGAGATTAGTCACCATTAAACACACTACAATTAATCATTTTTTTTAAAATCGTACATAAATCATAAACGACTATTGTTTCACATTTTTAGTTAGAAATGAAAAGTAATTAGAAAGAAATTGATAATTAAACATAAATAAATTTATTTATTTTATAGATTATGTAAACAAAAAGCATGCTTGTTGACTTGACCCATGTAAGTAAACCCTAAACCTCAGTCGAATAGGATTTGGGCAAAAAAGTCGAAATTGCCACTGTAGGGGGTCTTGTCTTGTCTTGTCTTGTCTGAGTGTTCTTTATTCGAGTGAAGTGCGGCCACAACAAAAACTATACAACACGAAAGAGACTGATTCATAGTACCTTCTTCTTCTTCTTCTGTTATGGTAAAGTGTTTTCGTTCATTTGATTCAATTATCTCAAATTTCAAATTAGGTCTTCATCGCTAATCACTTGTTAATCACAGGCTAATAGGAATCATCACACGATTATTCTGATTCAAACTTCTCACCACAGAGCTACAAGAACTTTCATGGATTTTGACTCCATCTCTCTAGCTATCGATGGTAACCTATCACTCATCTACAATCTTGTATTTTATTCTATGCATTTGAATACTATTTCAAATACTACTTGGATACTATTTCAATGCAATCAATATGATTAGGGTTCACTCTACTGTCCAAGAATTGATAGGATTTGGGTGGATTCTGATTTATTTCAAATATGGTAATGAATTTGTGAACAAGCAATTCACTGAATCAACGCTAGGTCAAAATAAGATCTGATAAACTAATATATAGTCTGCTTAAGAATATTATGCATAATATTTTTGTCGTTTTTTGTTTTTGGCGTCATGCTTGTTATATTTTGGTTTTAACTGTGACTTTGGATTGTGGAATTTGGCAGAGGAAGAATAAATGGTGTAGTTGATGCAAGTAAGGTGCATTAGCATCAAGAATATATGGTTTTCATTAATTTGTGGAACGCATACTATAGGGTGCCTAGAGAAATATAACAGATTCGATCAATAGACTTATGAAAACCCAAATAAGGGGAACGAATTAGATGTATAGTAATCTAATAGTTAGAGGTAGAGGAAAGACTAGAGAAACTGTAGGTTAAATTAAACCGTTAATTTTTTTTTTTTTTTTTAACATGGTTGCTTTAGACATGATTTATGATTGGGCGTTATAGTTTAATTTGCTACCCCACCTTGTGAGAAAAGCCTTTCATTGTCGTTTTCTTACTTCGATATTGAAAAAAGTGTTTTTAATTATTGCAGAAGCCCAATGCTGTGTTATAATGCTTTCTTTTTTAGATAGATGGTAAATGATGGGATTTATTAGTTATGGCTGAATGAGGTGGTTTAGTCTCATAAAGTCCATCAACTATGTGCTTGGTGTTTTGGATGATCCGTTAAATTTGTGTTTATTTTGGCGAGCAGGGTCTGTGGCAATTTATGACAGTCTATAAGAAGTTTGAACATCAAACATACTGTCTCAATATGTGAATATTTTGATGATTCATCGCTTCACGGTGATATAGAACAATACATCTAGAAATTATTTTCTAGGTTGTTAACAGGGAAGATAGCGTGTCGCCACCACTGTGCCCAACAATACGTGCCTCTATCCGGGATTTACATCCTATATTATTTTTCGTATTATATTCTTTGTTGATACTTTTAAGAGGGAGCTTTGGCATGACGATAAAATTGTTGTCATGTGACTGAAAGGTCACGGGCTCAAGTCCTAGAAACAGCCTCTTGTGTAAAAACATGGTTAGGCTGTGTACAATACACCAAATGGTGGGACCCCTTCCCGGACCCTGTGTATGCAGAAGCTATTGTGCACCGGGCTGCCCTTTATTCTTTGTTGATACTTTGTATGTTTTCATCATCAGCATTAAATAGAGGTTTTAATCATGTGTTTTTACAGGCATATGTGGACTGTATGAAAGGAAACTGAAGGACTTGAATCCAGCCGTCAGAAATATCTCTTATGATATTATGGATCTCTACAACTTCATAGACGGTCTTGCAGACATGAGTGCTCTAGTGTATGTCTCTCTCTCTAAAATCTATGCATGCATAGGTCTTTAATTTAGATCTATCTGTTAGTACATAGTATGTATATTATTTGTCTGTGTTTTATGATTTTCCAAAAAATAATAAAATTATACTCTGAAAAGACAACAACAACAACCAAGCCTTATCCCACTAAGTGGAGTCGGCTATACTCTGAAAAGAGAAGAGAAAAAATTGATGTTAGAGAAAAAGTGAGGTGAGAGAGGATATACTAATGCTTTGAACTTTTCATGGTTCAAGAATAAGTTTTTCTTATTAAGTAGTTGCTTGCTCATATCTTGTTGAATTTGTAATAGATATATGATTTGACTGTATTTTCTGATTTTAAAAAAATATTTAAATTATATTCGGTGAAAACAAAAGAGGAAAAAGTAAATGGTAAAGGAAAGGCAAGAGAGGATATACTGATGATTTGAGCTTTCCATGATTCAAGAATAAGTTATTTATTCAGTAATTGCGTGCTCATTTCTCATAGAATTTTATGCTGAGCTAGAATTGGACTGTTCTGTTTAAAACACTACAATTTGGATCAAGGAAAATAAAAATTTAACTGCCTCTCTGTTGGTAAAGGTAACGTAGATTCACATTATTTTCTCCATGAATCAAATGAAAATTAAGAGGCCTTAATTTGGGTGAGAACATTGGTAGCAATTATGAGTTTGAAAGAGGTCTTAAACCCTTGAAGGAGTAATGTGTTGGAGTTGCACTGATTTGTAACTCCCTTTCCCTTCCTCCCTCTCCAGATTCCCGTTCTTTACCTGGAGTTAAGAACATAATGAATTGATCATTTGCTGTGTCATAACTCATAAGTTTGCTTTACCTGTTGTAACCCTCTTGAGAAAAATATTAGGAAAATGAAGTGAACTTAGGTAATACCTTTATTCAACTGTCTATGTATGTGATTGCTCTTTTATATATCGGGCTTTCTTTGTGCATGTGTGGTTTGCCTTGGAATTGGTTATGGACTGGTTGATTGGTTTCTACCTGCAGTTATGATGGTTCAAAGCATGCTTACTTTCCCTATGATCGAGAGTGGATTAAGGAACGAACCTTTCAACATTTGAAGAAATTGGCACGTTGATTGATCCCCAAAATTTTAGCAATTAAATGTAAAGAAAATCACCAAGGGAAGAACTTGTCTGTTATGTCTGCTATACTCCCGATGGCTATGTTGCTTGATATGATTATTGCACATACTGCTAGCAGTTTTTATATATATTATATAATATATCAATAACTAGTGCCACTGAAGTTTCAAAAACAAATGAGTATTGGCATGGCTTACTTTATCCTTGTCAAGTGTTCTATGGCTAGCAGACTTTGCCTTGTTAAACAAATCTTTATCTTGTACTATTTAGCTGTAAATTGCACTGTTTATTTACCTATCCTAACATCTATAATTAACAAGGTCATGCAAATGCCTGTTCTTATCTGCTATGACTTATTTGCTTTCTGGTGGAGGTGAGTTGATTATAGTTGAGGCTGTAAGTGCATATAGGAAATCAAGGTTTTAATGTGTTTATAGTTCATATAGTAACTTTCGATTTTTGTCACAAGTCTTTCTCTTTCCATTTGGTTCATTTTTTTTTTCAGAGTGAGGATTTTTAATCTTTATCATTAGCTTTTGATTGTTAGTCTGTTGAAACTTATGGAAAGACTAGTGACTAGGGTCACATGTTAAATCTTGTTCACCTGGTATGTCTCACTCATACTTTATCATCTTCTTCCTCTTCCTCTTTTTCGACACGAATCCTTTTTTCCTCCGCTTATCAATGGGTCCTCTGAAGTCTGAACTAGTGTATTTTCTTTATGTTTTCTCTTAAAATATATTTGGGGTAAGTGTAAGATCTATTTTATTAAATTGGGGTTAATGTTTCTTGTGGTGTATAGAGCCTGGTAGGACCAGGTGGTTACATATAGTACCCTGAATAATTGTTTCTTTGCATATAGGGCATTGGTTTGAGCCAAGCTTTTTCAACATTTGTTGAAATCTGTCCCAAAAAAATGGGAGGAGAAATGCACACATCAGTATAAATCTCTATCATTTTACCTGTCTCACACGTTTGTCTTCCTTTACCTTCAATATTGGTAATAGGCTGCGCATTGCTGATTCTTATGAATTCTGTAGCAGCCATTTCATTGAACTATGATTTGAGTTGAAATTCAAAATTCTTCAATTGATAAAATTATGCATAAATTTTAGTTTATCATAAAATCTTTTACTAATAAGTCATCTAACTGTGCTGCTAGATTCCAAGAGACTCACGCAGTCGTGACACAATTTTATTTTTCCAAAAAAGGATGATGCACTGAATGTTAACTCCAAAATATCATTTACGTATCCTATTTTATCCTTATAGTACTAGCAACTTGCATGCCATGAGGTGGCTACACCAACTACCCTTTTAATTTATTTTTTTGGTATATTTTTTTATTGTATTTTTATTTATAAAAATAATGACTTGACTTGACAGTACATGTTCAACCAACATGAGCTGCCATTAACCGATTTGACTAAGATTATATTACGGTTCTTTCTTTCAAAATCAAAAGCATCATTATTTATACTTTATAGGATGATTAAATAATGAAATACTTCAATTCAAATTTTGACCGGTATACTACTTAATACCATGATGTATTTTAACCACGTTTATTTAGAAAATTCAGCCGTTATTTTTAAATATACGCTCTCTTCTTTAGATTGGTTTCCAATTTTTCAAAAAAAAAAATCTAAGTAAGCACTATATCAAATATGATTAAAAATATTGGAGATGAGTTTCCTCGAGTTATCCATTGTCAGAAGCCACACTCGAAACTTTGAAAAACGTTTGACCCAAAAAAATAAAAACTTGAAAAGCAGCACTAAATTGAAAAATATTATAAAATGTAAATTAGTTGGAGAAAATGGTGATAAAGTGGCACAATATTGGAAATCATTCTTCTTAGGCCACTTTTAGGCTAGTTGCACATATATACTACTCATAGTATATGATCCAAGTTGGCCATTTTAGTAGTACTCCCTTTTTTTAATCATATCATTAGCTAAAACAAAATCATTTCGTGTACACCAATGAAGCACTGAATTTTACTTTGGAAAATGTTTGGGGTAAATGATACGATATTTGTATTAGAGGTGTATAGTTGATTTATTTTATATATTTTTTGTGGCAGTCGGGTTCAAACCTCAGGCCTTGCATTATATTATGTCTCTACTAACTAAATTAAGCTTACGAGGACAGTTGATTTATTTTATATAATCAATCATGACAATTTATACATTATAAAAATGATATATAAATTCATTTTTGTTTATCTTGAACAAAATAATCTCACATTGTCATCCACTCTACATAATCGGCACACAAATCCAGAGTAAAATGAAGTCATCAAAAACTCTTCCGCACACAGTAATAGAATCTAATAATACTATCCACCTCATTTTAGTCTATAGTTTTTCCCTGTACATATCTTCAATTATACGCAAATATAATAAATATATACTATACTCATTATATAAAATTCAAATAACAACAAAAAATGTTATCCAAAAGGAACAAAACAATATCCATCACTCACATGGATTAGTATAGCTGCAACTTGCATGCCAGCATTTTTATAGCACATAAAAAAAACCTTAGTAGCAAACATTCTAAGTTTTTTCAATTGTAAAAGAAAAAAGAAAAAAAACCAAACAACCATGTTGAATTCTCCTTCATCTTGTTCCTCAAACATCATTAACCACTCCAAGAAAAACATCATTAATCAGTCCAAAAAAATCTTGGTTCTTCTTTCAGTACTCCTTCTTTCTTACCTTCCAAAAACAAACTCACTTTTCTTCAACATAACAAACTTTGATGATCCAAATGTTGCATCAAACATGTCATACCAAGGTGATGGAAAATCCACCAATGGTTCCATTGATCTAAACAAAGTAAGTTACCTTTTCCGTGTAGGAAGAGCATTCTATTCACAACCTTTACATTTATGGGACAAAAAAACCAACACTCTCACAAGTTTCACCACGCGTTTTACTTTCACCATTGATAAACTAAATGACACTTCTTATGGTGATGGTTTTGTGTTTTACTTGGCACCTTTAGGTTATCAAATACCACCTAATTCAGCTGGAGGTGTTTTTGGTCTTTTTAATGCTACTACTAATAGTAACTTTGTTATGAACTATGTTGTTGCTGTTGAGTTTGACACTTTTGTTGGGTCTACTGACCCACCAATGAAACATGTTGGTATTGATGATAATGCTTTGACTTCTGTTGCTTTTGGGAAATTTGATATTGATAATAATCTTGGTAGGGTTTGTTATGTTTTGGTTGACTATAGTTCTGATGAGAAGATATTGGAAGTTTTTTGGTCTTTTAAGGGAAGGTTTGTGAAAGGTGATGGAAGTTATGGGAATTCTTCAACTTCTTATCAAATTGATCTTATGAAGAAGTTGCCTGAATTTGTTAATATTGGATTTTCGGCTTCAACGGGTCTTTCTACCGAAAGTAATGTTATTCATTCGTGGGAGTTCAGTTCGAATCTGGAGGATTCGAACTCTACCACGAGTTTGGTGGAGGGAAATGAAGGAAAAGGGTCGTTGAAAACGGTTATTATTGTTGTTGGTGTGATTGTTCCGGTTATTTTGGTACTTTTGATAGCCAGTATTGGTGGTTGGGTAATAATGAAGAGGAAAAGGAAGAATTGTGATGAAGGGCTTGATGAATATGGGATACCGGTTTCGAAGAAATTTGATTTGGATAAAGCAACAATACCTAGAAGATTTGAATATAGTGAATTAGTTGCAGCTACTAATGGTTTTGATGATGAGAGAATGCTTGGAAGAGGAGGATATGGACAAGTTTACAAAGGTGCTTTGAGTTATTTAGGTAGGGTTGTTGCTGTGAAGAGGATTTTCGCTGATTTCGAGAATTCAGAAAGAGTTTTCATCAATGAGGTTAGGATTATAAGCCGATTGATACATAGAAACTTGGTTCAATTTATAGGTTGGTGTCATGAACAAGATGAGTTTCTTTTGGTTTTTGAGTACATGCCTAATGGAAGCCTTGACACACATTTGTTTGGTGACAAGAAAACTTTGGCTTGGGAAGTAAGGTACAAGGTTGCATTAGGTGTCGCAAACGCGCTTCGTTACCTTCATGACGACGCTGAGCAATGTGTTCTTCATCGGGATATTAAGTCAGCTAATGTGTTGTTGGACACTGATTTCAGCACAAAACTTGGTGATTTCGGGATGGCGAAACTGGTTGATCCAATGTTGAGGACTCAAAGAACAGGTGTAGTTGGAACATATGGTTATTTAGCACCTGAATATATCAATGGAGGAAGGGCTAGTAAAGAATCTGATATGTATAGTTTTGGAATTGTTGCTTTGGAGCTAGCAACTGGGAGAAGGTTTTTTCAAGATGGTGACTTTCATGTTCCTTTGATGAATTGGGTTTGGGGACTTCATGTGGAGGGAAATCTTATGACTGCTGCTGATGAAAAATTGAATATGGAGTTTGATGTTAGTGAAATGAAGAGTTTGCTTATTGTAGGTTTATGGTGTACTCATTCAAATGATAAAGAAAGGCCTAAGGCTTATGAAGTAATTAAGGTTCTTCAACTTGAAATGGCATTACCTGAACTTCCACTTGATATGCATGATCGTGCTCCTCCTATTGTACCTTTTAGGCAATCCAATGGTCCCTCAATGGCACCACCTATGACCAACAGTCTTATTACTTCTGGAAGATAATTCGATACTTTTACGAGTTTACGAGTCGAGTCTTTTTGTGGATGGAAGTTATGGTTTTTCATGTGGAATTGATTTCATTCTATTTCTGTATATTTGATTTCTTTCTGTGACAAAATTGTAGGCTATTTGAATACTGCAACATTTTGCTTGTGTAAGATTTTGGAACATTTCAACAAAAAGAAATGACAAATTTACCTTTTCCACCTTCAAAAGTTTATGTAAACTTTCTATAAAGATATTCTAGTCATTACATTTAAAATTTATAAATAAATCATCTATTTCCCTTTCATATCCCTCTGATATTACATGGAGCTAATTTATGCCCTTCTCTCTATTTCCCCTAACAAAAAAATATAGAAATAAATAGTGGCTTGGTATAATTCCCTGTATATGAAATATGGAATACAAAAGAATGTACTTTCTCTGGACTGTTATATATTACCATCAACACTGTGTACAAGAGACACCAATTCAACATCCTTGGTTTCTGAAGTGTCAATAGCAACCACCTTTGAATCCACATTTTCTTTTGGAAGAAGAATGAAAGAGTTCGGATCAACTCTAGGCACCAAAAACAGCATGCAAAGTGGAGTGAGTCTTAAAATATTCCGAATCAAAATCGCTAACCAAAGATTATCAAACTTTGTTCTGGTAATCTTTAGTACATGAAGTACGAATCCACCACCCCATGATGATGAAAGAAGTCCAGCATTATCAATTGACATTAATAGAGCAAAGAATGTTCCTTCAATACCAGATGGACAAAGCTTTGAGCTGAGTACAAGCATAGGCATCCACTTTAGTCTAATAGTCATTTGAGCTATGCTTTCGACAATCACAACAAAGACGTAATCCGGTATACCAAACTTCAGGTTCAATCTCATGACTAAAATTAGATCAAACATCCCTGATAGACCATAGAGCAACTGAGTCCAAAAGAGCAAGTCTCTGAATGCGTAATCCTTTAGCGCGTATTGGTATAGTATTGCGCCTAAAAGGGAACCGACTGAGCTGATTGAAAATATGAAACCTATACTCTCCTGTGGAAGAAAATGCAAAGATAAAGGTCACTGGTATTCTATGATATTATCTTCTACTAAACAAAATTATATGACAAGAGAAATACTACATAGTTTTTTCATTCAACTTTGGGTCAAATATTAAAAATATTGTCACTATGTAAGATTTTTTATTAAGCATTGTAGAACAGTGAAATTAAGCCCTCTTTGTATAAACAGCTTATTTAAGCACTTATCATATAAGCGCTTATGTATAAGCTATTTCTATAACTAAAGATAAAATAAAATCAACTGTTTTCGTAAGCTATCATGGAGAGCTTATTGAAAAAGAAGCTGAAAAATAGCTTATGAACATGTCAAAAGCTTTTTCCATAAGCTCTCCCAATTCCCAAGCAGTCTCAAAGTGTTTATGTCAGTAGATAATTTCAAATAAAACCAATCCAAACAGACTCTTAATCACAAGGACTTAACATCTTATTTATCCTATGAGGTAGAGGTGGAGCTTCCTTATGACAGGGGGTTGCCATGACAGCCACAAATATATATATGATACTAGGCTAAGTTATGTCATATGTACTTTTTCCAAGTGGCTAGGTGCGGGCCTGTTAAGCAGAGGTCTGCAAGTCCGTACCTTGCATTCCGTAATTTTTAACTTCCCTAATGTTTTCTTCTGTAAGTACAAAAAATAAGATCCAAAAACGAAAAAATATCATACTCGAACCCGTAACTTTTGGTGAAAAAATTGCTGCTAAATCATTGTGCCAAAACCAAATTCCACTGAACTTAGCTATACATATTTACGTTTATGTAAGTATATTTTTTGCCAACTCAAATTTTTTTGTCAAGCTCCGCCACTGCTATGAAGTAAAATCCCTGTTATTCCACCAACATTTGTCCATGTTCTAGTCCTGAACATGAGAGTGTTGAGATCCCACATCGAGATATGGCCAAAGTAGCATTTATTCGACAAATAGCCCTCACTTTACAAGTTCGTTTTATAATGTTGAGTTAGGCCTTAAGCCTAAATTATAAGAGTAATCAGAGAACTATCTCCGAGTCATGAATACAAAAGACATTTGGCTCATTTTTTTTTCATTTCTCTATGCTCTCTTTTCAAGGACAATAATAAAATTTTGACTCGAAATAAAGCTCTTGGAGTACATGGAAATGGGACTTCTTCCTTCTAACTCACTTGATGCAAAACAAATGTGTGATTATGATGTTGAATTTGAAATCAGTTGTCTTCTTGTCTTGCATCAAATGATAGAAGGAAAATATTTTCACCACAGCAGACATGGGACTTTCATGAAGTTTAGATTGGAAAATGCATCCAACCCACTACCATATAGGGGAAGATGAAATGTATACATCACTTGTTAAAAATCTTATGCCTAATCAAATACCTGTGAGAAAGATGGGCCATCCTTTGAGTCTGTATACCAATAAAACATTCCTTCAAGGATATTCAAACTCAGTGCAAAGGATAAGTACATGTATAGACAAGGCCTCCATACATCTTGATTCTTCAATGTAGTCCACATAGCCTTGCCGGCTTTCACAAAATTTTGGTTCACCTAGGGAATTGAAAAATCAGATTATGTGTGCATTAGGACCATCGAAATTACCATAAGCAAGTTATACTTATATGGTAAGATCATAAACTCGTGTGATTTCACAATATGGGATGCAATTTCACGCGATCCCACTACGATGTTACTGAGAATGTGATCTTGTGCACGATCCAGATCGCAAGGAAAGAGTCTGATTGTAAAATCCGTACGATCTTACAAGCTATACTGTGATTTCAATGACATTGTTAATATACCTGTCTGTAAGAGAAGTTTTGTATATGAGGCTCATCAAGCAGAAAGCCGACCAAAATTACAAGTCCAGCTGGGATAGTCATCAAACCAAACACCCCCTATGAGAAAAAAATCTATCAGATTACAAAAAATGAAAGTAATAAGTAAATTTAAGACAATGAAAAACTTTGCAAGTTTTAGGAAGAAAAGAAAAATCAAGAGGCTAACCATAGGGCCTATAAGGTGAACAAAGATGCCACTAATGGAGAATCCTAATAGTGCTCCAATAGAAGAACTAAAGGCACATAAACTTTGCATGTCAGAAGCAAGGGAAGGATGGGAGATACTGTTCTGTGCAACACATGCATCAATGGTCACGTCTGCTATCGCCACTCCAGCACTCCCTGCTGTTAATGCCAAAATTGCCAACACAAGATGAAGGTTTTCATGGAAAGATAACAAAAGCATGGCAGTTGCTCCTAATAAACCTGCAACCATCAATGAAGGACAAAAATTCAGACTACTACATTAGTGAAGCCGTTTATAAATCTCCTCATCAATTCTTGCAGGAAGCATTGATCTGTGATAAAAGATGATATTAATCCACATCCACGATAAGAAACGCATAATTCAAGCCTTCTCATTTATAACCCTTCTAAGGTTGTCTCAAGAAAATCTAACTTCACTGATGCTTAATACACATTGCATAAAAACAAAAGTAAAATTTCATCTTCGTGTCCCTTCTATCCTTGCGATCTAGGCTAGGCTGCGACATCAAGGTTTTAGACATCTCAATGGTTGCAATGCGACCGCAATTGAAGCTACATTTGACTACAGGAGACCTAGATCAAGTGTACTGAATAACTGTGACCATTGCTCCATAACATCTTGGGAAACCAAAGGAGATAATGACCCAATTTTCAGCATTCAAATAAACTATGACTGCCCCCCTTAGATCATAATTTGTTTACCTCACCCACCCAAAAGCAAAAGCACCAAAAGTAATAGTTATGAGCAGGGTTTCAAATTGTGGTCATGTCTTAGTTCTTCATATTGTAGAGAATCACAGTCAAACACAACATGGACCGCAGCCGAGTAGATATCAAAACCCTTGAAGTCGCAATCTCCCATGGTATCTAAGTGCAAATGATTAAACTCACCATCAATTACTATTGTGTTAAGAGTCTCACATCTTATAAGATATGACCTGAAAAAGTGGTTATAAGAGGGAGCCATCTCTCACCTTACAACCCAATTAATGCCAGATTAACTTACGTCTAACCCGAATTTTAAGATATCAAGCTTCAACCCTATAAACCGCGCTTACAACTCACTAAACTAACACTTCAACATTCATTGAAGTTCCTTTTAATTTGATAAACATCAAAAGGTTTACAACTTATAAAGGCTAAACAAAGAAACATAAAATCTACAATATTTTGTCAAACAAATAATCAAAATTCCCATCTACAACATAAATTGAGCTAGATGTCTTAATATATCCAACACATTTGAACAAAGATCAGAAAAAAAGAAAACATACCAGCAAAAATGAAATAAGGTTTTCGCCGGTATCCAAAAATAGGAAGAACATCAGTAAGAAGACCCCATAAAGGCTTAACAATCCAAGGAATAGATGTAATTCCAGCATAAACCTGTGCTTCAGAAGGTTGAACTTTCTGAACATCTTTCATATAATATTTTGTTCCAACACCAGCAAGAGCACCACCTAAACCTTGACTTATTCCATAAACAACAACTACTCCAAAAACAAAACTCCAATGCATTTCTCTTGAAAGCATTTTAAACCATTCACTTGGAATGCAAAAACACTTCCATATCCTAACCCCCTTTGACTTTCTTTCTTCATTTTTTTGCTCAGATTCTGGAATTGAATCTTCTTGATTTTCTTCTTCTTGCATTGTTATACTTGTTATTTTTTTGACAAAAAAATTTACTACTATGCTTGAAAGAAAACTACTTAAAAAAATTGTTTTCTGTTTTTGTGCTTCTCATGGTGTCAATCTAGTACTATACTACCCTTTCAAAGATTGTAATCATTTTTTTGTGATTTCAGTTTGAGAAAAGAATGAAAACAAGGATTTTGCAAAGTAAACGATGAGCATGACAAAGAGTTATATTCAAGTTAATTTTATGGATCTCTCTCTATCCTTATTTAATACCTAAGATTTTTATTTTAATAATTAAGGTAAATGAATGTTAACATTTGCTTAAAGCCACAAATTAAAATATTAAATATAAAAATATGTGTATTCAATTATATGGTGTGAAAATAAAAATAAAAAAGTGTATAATTTTACTTTTACTTTAACTAAGATAGTTGTGCTTTTCACACAAATTAAAAAAAAAATGTATAAATGAAAGAAAAAGAAAAGTCGTTTTGAGTGTCTTTGTCAAATATTGGTGGATTCTTCTATATCGTAAATGTAAAATAGATTATATTGTATTGAGAGTGATAAAAGTAGTATTAATTAGAGTTATAATTGAAAAAAATAATTAATGTTGTATTGAAAACTGAAATTGGTCAAAACTCCTAGAACAATATTTTTTTATAAATGACTCGGTCATTACGGAACGGAAGGAGTACTATTTAATTAATAAATTTTACAATTGAATTAAATTAAATGTGATATGATATGAGTTATTGATTTCACGATGAAAAATGAAATTTATGTATACTGTGCAAAAAAAATGAATTTATGCACATTAGACATTAATAAATAAAACATGGTAAAAAAAAAAATGTTGTTTGGGGACTGGTGGGTTTAATCAATGTATGCCACTTGCCTCGAAGACTTTGGGTTATGAAATCTTGAAGGAAGTGAGGGAATGGGTAAATCAAAATGGATGAGACAGACAGCTGTTGTAAGGTCTGAGTACAAACAAACAAACGCAAACTGGTCGTTCAATGATGTTTCCTAAGTCTGGCAATTCAAATGGAAATTATGTCTACTTGACATCATCATCATTTTGAGGGTGAGTAACTTTTTATTTTTTGTCTATTTTTTTTTCATAAAAAGATGTTTTTTTTATTTATTTTTCGTAAAAAGATGTCTTTTATACATAAATTATTTAGTATAAGCAAATTTAACTTTTTAGATTCATTCAATTAATGATGCATTCGATTTACAATATGAATCACATACATCATTAATTAAATGAATCAAAAAAGTCAAATTTATTTATAATTAGCAACAGAGGAAATATGATACAGTAGAATTATTTCTTAAATCAATGAGTTAACGGTCATTTTTATGAAATCCTTCAAAAAAAATTGATTTATATGAAATAAAAAATTATCTATCGATTTTTATATTTAAGAAACATCATTTCATTGTTTATCCTTAAAAAAAAAACATTTCATTGTTTATAAAAATAATATTATTTTTTTTACATTTTATAGAAAAAATATTCAGTATTCACTGATTTGAATAATAAAAATTAAAACATAAAATAAAATTTATCTCACTGACACTTTTGGTAAATAGTATTTAATTATTATAATTTTAAATGATAGGAAAACAATTTTCATTAGAAAAATCCTATTTAACTATTAATTTAGACCGATTGTAGCGGTACATGTCAATTTTTTATTGTACGGTAGAAACTGTCCAGTTAATTTGTTAAATATAGAAGATTATTGTTGTAACATAAATACAGTAGAAACCCTTTAAATTAATACTCGGTAAATTAATAAACTCTCTAAAATAATAAATTTGTTCGGTCCCGACTTGGGCCAATGTAAAAAACTGAAAAACTCGATAAAATAATAAGATAATAACTTTTCAGGAGATCCTTTATAATTTTCGATCCCAAGAAAATCATAAATTAATAATTCATATAAACTGAAAAAAAAATATATTACACTCTATTGAAATATATGATTCAATAGTTGTCCGTTTTCCTTTAAAGTTCAAGTCTGTTTGGAGTTCATCTCTAACTTTTCTTATTGCATCCGATAGCTCAGGTGTTGTATTTTTGTATTGTATTTTTCCAATGCATATGGACACAATAGTTACTAATTTACGTTGAGTCTCAGGGTTCGCTGCAACATAATTCTAAGAGGCATAGACTAATTTGCCTTTTTGTTGGTATGTACTGTATAATTACTTAAAAACTCTTTAAATTAATAATTATTAATTTATCGATAAATTAATAACTCTCTAAATTAATAAATTTCTCCGGTTCTGATATTATTAATTTATAGAGTTTCTACTGTATATGATTGTGTCATTAATCAATTTTACTATTTCATTAACCATAAAAATGTATGTTATTAACTAATTTATAACACACATATATAATTAATCATTTTGTTTAATTCATTAATCACAAAAGTGAAAGATTTTCCTTCAAAAAAAAATGAAAGATTTAATCATGGCTTAATTACATATTTGATCCCTTATGTTTATTTTAGTTTTCAAGTTGGTCCATTATGTTTTAAAAAGTTGGTCCCTTATGATTTAAAAGTTTCAAGTTGGTCCAAAACGTTACTCCCATTGCAATAAGTTAGTCCCTTCAGTCACATAACGATTAAAGATTCGGGCTGACAATATGAGTGATGGAACTTAACTTATTTAGAAAATCAGTTTTAAAACATTATTTTAATTCTTTTGTTTTATTAAACTCAATATCATGTCGTGGAATGGACTAACTTATACCAATATGAGTAACGTTTTGGACCAACTTGAAACTTTTAAAACGTAAGGGACCAACTTGAAACTTTTAAAACATAAGGGACCAAATTGAAAACTAAAATAAACATAAGGGATTAAACATGCAATTAAGCCTTTAATCACCTATTTTACATAAATCTATGTATTTTTGTCATTTTAAAAACTATGTAAAATATTTTTTTTAACAAATGTAAAATAAATTGTTTATAACTTACATTTTCGTGGTTAATGAAATAGGTGTGGTTAATTGGATACATTTTAAAAAAACAAATACTAATGACATACTTTTTTTGTGGATAATGAAGAGAGAAAAAAAAGCTACACTCAAATAAAAAGTTGAAAAGTTTCAACTGTATCACTATGAAGAAAATAAGATCTTTTAAAAAAGATTCATGACAAAGAAACTCAAATTTGACGAAACACTAAATTCCGTTTTTTCACATGTCAATATTTGTCTTCTGACAACATTATTGTAAATCTTTTCAAGTGGGGTATTCCTCGGTTTCTTCTATCTACTGATCATATGGTGAATGTTCTACATATTACCTTTTCCTCTTCAACTTTGCTTATATTCTTTTGTAAAACTAAAATAACCTCTTGTTATATGTTTCTTAAAATAAAAATATATGTTTTTTTGTTTGGGTTGTGAAAATGTGACTTTTATGCTTGATGGAGAAATTACGTGACCGACAATTTTTTTGAAGGTGGGGCTCCGATCGAGAGAGATGAGAGAAAACCATCATAGGAGGACGTTGATAAATAAATGTAAAGGTTATTAACAATGATCATATAAGTATAAAAGTTCCTCTCAATAAAGTGTAAGTATAAAAGTAAACCGTTATCATATATCACAACTAATCATATATGTAATTTTAGAAGTGATTATTGTAAAAATTAAATATTTTTTGATTTAATATTTATGATTGATTGACAATATAACAACTCATTAGTCATTACACTAGTACCCCTCAAATAAAAAAATCTTTACGCTAGTGTATAAAAATTAAATTCGTTAATAAAATTATAAAGATCATAAATTATATTTAAGAATGATGTCTCATTATAATACAGTCCCTAAGAAAACCAACATAATCCATATTACCCCCTTGGAGAAAGTAAAAAAAAAATACCTTACAAAAATAAATTTAGACAATTTAGTCTATGAACTAATAGTTTCGTTGGAATAGGAACACCAATCACTTTCAATATAAGAAGTCGAGTAGGCGGATTGGTCCTATTAAAAAAGAAAGAAAAAATCGTATTAAAAATATTTTTTGAAAATATCCATTTTCTCAAAGAGAGGGATAAGATATCCCGACAAAGTTCTATCTTTGACACCACCCGAAACGGTAAAAAAAATGGAAGGAGTACAAAGAAATTAACAATTGGATCTATGTCCAATGGATCGCAACTATGAAATACCAGACAATATCGATTTTGTAAAACTTTTTTCCCCAAGATCTATTCTAGAAAGGGGATAATCTGGAACTCAAAGTTGTCAACTATATTCTTTATGGAAATGGAGAATCTATTTGGGGAATTTCCGACACAAGGATTCAATTAAAATGATAATGTGGACTCTTTAGTTACTTTACGTGAGAAATTGCATAAGAAAATTGGTCATGTTAACAGGTACCCCGGGGCAATAGTTAAGCAACTTAAAATGGAAAGAAAAGAGAAAATTAACATTAAAAACAACACTTTTTCAAGTTTCAAAATGTAACATACACAATTTTCAAGAAAATATTTCTTTTTATAATTCCTTAACTAGGAAAATTAATAAGGGACAAGTTATGGAAGATCTCTCTTTTTTTGTTACATGTTATGATTTTGCTAGTTCTATTTTTGTGGTATCATAGTATTTTGGATTTTCAAGTTGTAATTGTTAGTATAAATGTCTTTTATATATTTTTTAAATTATTGAGAAATGGAAAATTATTATTAACTAAAGTGGCATTGTTGATCATTTTATAACTGTTCTCAAGAGAATTTAAACATTTTCTCTTAAAATTACAAGATCAAACTCTTATAACTAAGTCAACACCTTATTAGTACCATAGTGTTAGTAATGTTACGTGTTTTGAGTTTGATGATATTAGTGAAGGTAGATGGTGCTCTTTTGAAAGCTAAATTTGATATTACCAACAAACAAAAAAATCAAGTCCCTAACAAAGGAAGAAAAAAAAACTAGTTGGGTAAAATTTTTGACAAGTTTATGTGGGACTTTGTAACATCCCAAAATACTATAAATGTCGCCAATTGTCTATTTGTCTAGAAATGTGCCAAAGTGTGCCAAAAGATGCTCATCTCCCCACCCTCAACATGTCACGTGCCCACCAACTTCCGCTTGATAGGTATGCTCTGATACCACTTGTAACATTCCATGCTTTAGTTGATCAAAGGTTTTTTGTGCCGAAAATCGACTGAACTCGTCTGCTGCTCAGCTCTACTTATCTGTCTAGCTCTATTTATTTTGATTAATGGATGTTTTTTCATCTCTTCATCCTTATGAGAAGGAAATATAAGAGCCTGAAACCCCATCATGGTACACAGTGGCATGTTCCAAAATAAATAAAGTTTCCATACAAAATTAAATAAAAAATAGTTTGTAAAACACAATTAGTATTTTGATTACATCAAGAAAATTAAATGAAATTAACCATTTTTCTTAATATATGTGTAATTAGTTACTTTTACTTGTATAATTGAGTCCAGGTGGAGTAAACTACAAGCATCCTATTATCAATTAACAAATTTCTTCAACTTCAATATAACATATTAATCAAATAGCTGCAGCAACAGCAACAACAGTAATTTTCACACAACCATACCTTTAGGTTAGATCCATAATATTCCTCACATCCCCTTTAAATGAATAAACGTGTCTTTAACAATACCCTTGTTTGTTATGCACCAATGAAGCAACCTCTTTTTTCAAATCCACACTCTCAATGAAACAACCATCCACATAACCCCTTTTTTGTCCCTTGATTTTTCTTTTTTCTCCATGTTATTATTCCCTTGGTAGAGGAGAAAAAAGAATGGTTGTTGAACAACTCTTATTATCCTAGTTGAAATGAGTTATGTACATGACTAACCTGCATTTAAAGAATTTCATTAAGCATAATTGTAGGAAGTTGTTGAAGAGTTCAAGTTGCTTGACTCATCAATCTCCGTTTCAAACTGCAGTCAACATAACCACATGGATATATCCACAATTAGCAACCTTGTTTTTCGTTTCCACATCCACCTTGTTGCAGTTTGAACTTATCAGTATTCCCTGAAAATCGATATTGTCAACTACAAACTGTGATTATCCAAAGCCAAGCGAGAGAATCAAAGAGAAACGGTTTTCTCGCTGAGCATTAGCTTCAGGGATCTATTCGGTTTTGATGCCATGTACTCTCTTTAATATCCTCTCTAGCAACAACCAGCAATAGGAATCAAAATCTCTCTTCCAGGTGAATTTGGAAGGTGGCTCAAATCTTCATTTGCTTTATTGTACAAAGTCTTCTGAACATAGAAGATCATATAACATTGTGAAGCTCTTACTGTTGCCTCATCAACCTTCGTTATCCAAGCATCATCACATCGATACCATTGCTTCCTTAACCGTACAAAAGTAACATAATGGCCAGACTCGAGTGTCCCCGAATGTGTCACCACTGCGAAAATCTCGAACTTGGAAAATGTATCTGATTCATCGCCTCCAAAATTAAAAATTCGATTTCCATATCTGGCTCTGAGGATAGAAGAGGACAAATATGGAGTCATGTCCAAGGAGAATGGAAATTGTAGGTAGCGGTCAATCTTTCTCGATAACTTCTTAACGAAAGAATGCTCAAATCGTTTTACATGCAAAGTAAGTACCAAAGGGAGTTTACTAATAGACATTTGTTTCAACGAGTTCTGCCTCTCCTTACAATTTTGGCAGTAAAGTTTCTGATCTGACCCTAGCTTCTCTGGCCGAGTGAACAAATCCAAACAACCGAGAAGTGTTGACATGTTGTCATCCGCATTCTGTTTGGTAAGTTTTTTACCCTTTTCGGTCAAAGATATATTGATATCGAGGTTAAGTGAAATGTCCAAAAAAGGGTCATAGGTTGTTGAGGTGAATCCGCAGGCCATACAGGTAACATCTGATCTCAATAGTCCATAGAACACTTTATGAGCAATGCATTGACAATCACCACCATTGCCTGTATAAAGCAATAATTATGCATCATGTATTTGAGTAAAACATAATAACCGAGTAATGTGAATGTTGAGAAGTTCCACATTGCACAAGAATAAACCTAAGAATGAGTTTATATGTGGAAGACATCCCTCACCATACAAGCTGGTTTTCTAGGGTTGTGTTAGACCCAACTTAAGATTGTATTAGAGCCTATTTAAGATCTATCAAGTCAACCGCTATTAGGTCATGTGAGTTACACTCCAGAGCTGGATGTGTGAGGTTGTGTGTAAGTCTCACATTGGATTAGATACGACCGAAAATGAGTTTAAAAGTGGGAGGCTTCTCTCACCTTACAAGTCGGTTTTGTAGGATTGAGTTCGGCGCAACCTAAATTTTACGAGTGAAAATACCACTTCTTGTTAGTCATTTCTTTATTTTTCATATAAAAGACATGTCAACAATGTTTTCACGACAATGAAAAAGTTCAGAATGAATATTTAATGTTAAAATTGTTAATATGTAACAGTTACATTGCATAAATATGATTTTTTTGTATGGTAAAACATTATGTAAACAGATATAGTTGTCAAAAGTCATAACATAGATAGTACCACAGTGCATATGAGACAACAAAATTGCAGAAGAAAAACCCAGTATCAGAATCTCAATACCTTTGCTTCCGTTCTTTGTTATGCCCTCTTTCTCATGGATTGCATCTAACATCGAAATGAAAAACTCGTGAGCATCCTGTTGTTCGTAACTCGCTAAATTTGCTGAATGCTGCCACCAGCTTGAAACAAAAACAAAAAGTTTCACCATTTAAAAGAAACAGGAATTCGAGGACCAAAGCAAAGCAACATAGTAAGGTCCTAATCCAAAGCCATACAAATTTTGGGTTTAAATCCAAACTCATAAAAAAGTTGGGTTTCAACTGAAGTTGTTCCAGCCAACTAGCTACAATTTCATATAAACAAATCACCAACTTCAAACTTTTCACGAAAAGCATCAAGCTAGAGTCGACAACAAATGTGCTTGGTTACCAAAAGCTTCATCATAAAACGCTAATTTTGTCACTTCGGTCATACCAAAAGGCATATTTTCATGATAATCAATTCGCTCGATGAAGCAACAAGTTTCCTGTTTTCAATACTTACTCAAACCAATTCATGTCCAGCTCGTTGAATATCGCAATCAGAATCACTCAATTAAGTAATTTCACAAATGAAGCAATTTCTCTTATCATGATCATTTAAAACACAACACAACAGAGGCAGATTGGATCCCTTTGATAAATATTAGCCACTATTATCATGAGACAAAAAGCTATAAGGAAATGTAATGACATAAAGAACAATGGCAGACCTGTAGAGAAACTGAGCAGGGCTATAGGGATTTCGATGACCGGAATACATAGCTGAAAAAACAGCATTGATATCACAAATCAAACACAACCGTTCCGTCGTTCTTCTCTTACAATCTTCCAAACTATGTCCACCACTCAAGAAATAGTCCCTGAAAGGAGGTGCATGTAGCAATGCTTGCAACACAGAATTCATAAAACAAGTACTACCCAAATTGTTCAAGCCCCTCAAACCCTCAGGAAAACAAGATTTTCCTCTCAGATCTTTGGTTTCAAATCTAAACTTAGATTCATTTTGCAAATACAATCCAACCCCAGAAACCAATCTTCTTCTCTTAATCAACCTCTGACCAATACTCTCATTTCCAACAACACCTTGTGGCAAAACCATTGAATGTTTAGCCATAACAAATTGATCAAAATCAGGGTCATAAATTTGATCACAACACACCCCACAGAAAAGTTCACACCTTTCTACATCAACAAACAAATCATGACCATTTTCAGTTTGAATATGCAAAAGGGTATGATCCAAACAACAGAATGAAGAACAAATCAAGCATAAAAAACCCCTCTTTTCACAACCATTACAAAAACTGCATCTGGGTATTCTTAAATTTGGTTTTTTCAAACTAGTTCTACCAATTGCAGAAGTTACAAGTAGCTTTTGAATAGCTTTGTAGCCATTGAAACCATGTTTAAGCTTGTAATCTGAAAGATGGTTGCATGGTTCAGGGTTTGTGTATAAAGGGTTTCTTTGAAACATCATAAATATGGAATTTTTGTCACAAATTGAATGGTTGAAAATAAAGACAGAATATGATTGTTGAAAAACCTTAAAGTGATGTTATTGTCTTGTTTGAATAAAGATGAAAAAGCAAGAAAACAAGAACAATTGAAAGGACAGAAAGAAATAAGGTTTTCACTTTTGATTAGTTATTATATGGTTTTGAAGATGATCATGATTCATATAGATAGATATAATAAGAAAAAGTTATATTAAAAAAAAAAATGCACAAGCATGCTTGAAACAATAATAGATGTTTCTTGCTTTTTTCTGAGAAATAATCAATCAATATACAACAAAGTCTTGAGGGAAGACCCTAAAGAAAATTGTATGAAGTTTCACTTTTTTTATTAATTAAAAAACTAATAAAAATATTAAAAGAGATAAATGAGACAGACTAAAGTAACATTGAGTCATCCAGAAGTCCCAGCTCAACTGGTAAAATGCCGAAATTGTTAGGCCGGGTGTCATGATCGGAGTTCGAACCCCATACCTCCACTTATGTGTGTGAGTTTATAATGGCTTTGTCATTTCGTCTATCTACCCAAAAAAAAGTAACATTGAGTCATTGGTCTTCAATCTAATAAGTTAATAATAATATGGTAAAGTTTTGTAACGTGTATCACTAATAATATATGAATGTTATTTGTCCATAAAGCTTAACTCAAAATGTTAATATTATTTATTTGGTATTAATCTGAAACTAGTAGTTGTATATATTTCAGATGTTTAACACTTCGTTTAAGAAATAATGTTAAAAGATTTTTTTCAGTTTAACCAAATATTTGAGTCTTAATACAATATTAAGAATCGGTGAATAAGAATGTTATTAATGTGTTTTTCTATAACTTTTGATATAATTGATTTTGTTATTTTTTTCAAAATGTATTGAATTATATGAATTCTTTTTTAGTGCAATGTGTTTTTCTAGTAAAAAAAATAATAAAATAAAATATTATCAAATTCTAGAGGAATCTGATCTCAGCAAAGTGTAGCTACGTGTCTTTTCTTCCTAGTTCCTAGGCTTGTTTGTTTTAGTCATGTTGTTGCTCTGCTGGCTGGCTCTTCTTACTTCTAGTACTTGGATCATTTTTATTTCAAAAAATCTATTAACACCCCACTTTTTTCTAACACCTAAATCTCCAAAAAAAATCTAGGTGTCTTAGTAAACACTGAAGTGTTAAATATACTCCTATTATTATGCCTCTGGGGCTGTTATTTAAGACCATAGGTGCTACATAATAGTACAGTGTTCTATATTTGTTAGAGTATCAATAATGTGTAGTAGTACTTTAGTGGATTAGTGTACTTACTATAGTTGATTTAAGTAAGTTTGCCCGACATCATTGTTTCCTAACTGCTGTTCCTTCCTGCCAGTCTCATATTTTGTAGTGTACTATTTCCCTGTAGTACTGCAAGGCTTTGGATTTGAGGCACAACAAATGAACCGTTTGTGTCTTTGACGGCATTCCAAAATGGTTAATTGATGTTTGGGGAAAATATCTAAGTACAACTAACCTATTGCTTTTTCATCTTTCCATATTAGTATCTCTCTGACCTCCACCCTCATTTTTCCTCTTTTCAATGTTTCATATGCAATTTCGTTACATTCGAGTATATTTCTCTTTAATAATAATATTAGTTTTTCCTTTTGGGTTTCAATTATCTTCTAAATATTTTAGATGATTATGTTGAAGAGACTAATGTATTGCTTTACTACACGTGCTTATATTTGTATCTAACTTTTTTTTTAATTAGTAAAACTAGAGTAAAAATGTGTCGACATCGACAACAAAAAAAGAGTAAAAATGCGTCAGATTTACCCAACATAGATATACTACATTATACATATGACATTATGCATTGGTCATAGATGCTTACAAAGGGGCCATCATAACTGTCTTGACCTAAAGTCACTGAAGCGCACACATTATACACAGTTCATGCTGGACAGCAAATAAAAAGGTTCATAAAATAAAATAGACGTTTTTTTTTTAAACATTGATGTTAATTTTCTAGAAACGTATTAGGATATGATTCACATTAACCGATAAAAACAAGTCTTCAAACAAGGATTTTTCTCTCTCACAAACTATATCATAACGAGTTAAGATCCTCTCCATTTTTCACCTTTTCTATTTGTTTCATTACCAAAGTTTTAATGTCTTTAATTTAAAAAGCAATTGACATTTTCATTTTATGTAGAAAATCAAGAGGATCTCAACCCATGGCCTGGCCTATGAGAGCTCCTTCAACAGTCATGCAACATGCACTTTCAACACAACTCAAGTTGATAGTTAAGTTTTATCATCCTATCATTATCTGAAGTGCCAAAACATTCTCCAACAAGGTTACTAACTAAACATTTTCTTTGATCACCATTAAATAAACTCTACCTATTATAATTTGGGGAGGGGGAGCAATTGAACAGTACAAACTAGCACTACAGTGCCACTGAACTAAGCTACACTTCTACAGATACTGCTACAAATAATTAGGAGATTAACACACTTTTAAATAGAGGGCACTGACAAAAGAAAGGGCTGTCCAAAATGTTGATGAGCAAACAATGAGAATGCAGCAGCGTAGACATCCACTTCTAGTTTCTTGAGCGCTTCTTTCCACTCTTGACCTCACTTCCAGCCTTTGAAGAACTTGGTGTCTTAACCTTTGCGACTTCAACCTCTTTTGATGAATCATCAGAGTTCTCATTATCAGAATCTTCTTCCTGCAACAAATTAAATTTCACCTTGGCAGTACTCTTGGTGGATTTTGTCTTGGAGGAAGATGCAATCTTAGGTGTTCCTTGCTTGGATTTTCCACTTTTCAGAGTTTCTTGCTTAGACTTGGCAGCAGCAGGCTTTGGTGTTTCAACATCATCATCTTTGGATTTTTTTGTCTTGGAACCATCAGTCTTCTTGGAATTGTTTTTTTGTGCAGAATCAACAGATTTGCTGCCACTTTTCACAGATCGATCCTCAGATTTACCACCACTTTTCACAGAACGATCCTCAGATTTACCACCAGTTTTTTGTGCAGAATCCTTAGATTTTTTACTAACTTCACCATCAGATTTGCCAACAACCTTGGACTTTTGGTTAGACTTTGAAGATGGTGCCTTTGATTTACTCAATGTTGCTCCTCCACTACTAGTTAAACCAAAGTAAAAAGTTAAAACCTCAAAAGAAGAATAAAAAAAACATTAATCAACAACATTCACTAACCTTTTAGAAGATTCCTTCTTTACTTCCTTTTTTGATTCACCAGCATTTGTTTTCCCTTTCTTTTTTAGCGGCCTAAATACAATCATAAAAACAAGTGAATGTGAATGGGCAACCCAAAAACTCAAGGCAGAAGCTCAGCTAGAAAACACAATCACCAAATGCAGCCACCAATTGGTCAGGCAAAATGAGATCATTTTTAAAAGACTAGTTCAAAAAAATGCCACAGAATAAATCACATGAAGGATTCTTATTTTTCAATTCAACATAAGGCATGGGCAAATCATCATTCAGAGTTCAGACCAAGATTTCTGTAAACATTGTAGTCTGAGCTTTTAGTAGCACAAATCAAGGCAGAATTCCAACAAATTAGGAATACATCAAAACAATTTGCTAACAGACATAAACAATAAAATAAACAAACTACACAGATATCAGACAAGCGATGCAACTATGACCACAACAGGGAAATGCCACCAACTACGAACATTGATTCAAAATAATTTTAAGATGGTTTTTCTAACAATACAACAGAAAAGACATCTTAAGTAAACAAAAACAACGGAGCATACATATCAGCAGAAGGTTCAGGGCTTGCTTGATGACTTCCTTCTTCCTGTTAAGAGGAAAAATTGCAAATATTATTATAGACATGGAAAAAGTTTTAACATGTGAAATTGAAGGGAGAGAAACCCACCACATCTGGATCAGCATCAACTTCAACAATTTCATATTTCTCCTCTTTGAAGTTCAATATTTCCTCATCACCGTCGTCATATAAGACCTAAAACAGAGAGACAAGTAGACAACTGTCAGATGAAAGCAATATAAGCAGATTATATTATTTGACCATTTAAAAATAATGCTTTAATTAAGAAAGGAAGGACCTATTTAATTTGAAAAATGTTTTTTGTTTCCATTTCTTAATCTCATCTCATCTTTAATTGCCCAAAAAAAAAGTTGCCTTTGTATTATCAATAAAAATAAAGGCCTGTTTTTGTTTTAAGAGAACTTTTTATTTCTATCCCTTGTATATATAAATTGAAACGGATAGAAAAACAAGCCTGGTTTTCTGTTTTCTAATTTTTTTTTTGAAACAAGACAGTGAAAACAAGGTCATTGTTGGTCTTCCTGTTTTCATAGTTTTTTCCAAGGAAAAATTGAACAAAAATGGAAATGAAAACAAACCAATGAGGTGACATTATTGTAATTAAAACTAACTAAATGATTTCCAACAAAACCAATCAAACTCTGAAATTATTTTGCAATCAAAAGTGAATAACACATGTGAAATAGAAAATATTTTTGCAAAATAAACAGCTAACTGAAGACTGCAATAATAGACGAATTTGAACAGCTTACTTTTCAAATGGGTAAATCTATATAACAAAACAGAAGTAGAAAATTTTTACTGAAATAAATTGGAAGGGGACAACAGGGTAAAGTGAAGGTAATATAGCTCCCAAATCACCTTGTGCTTCTTAGTAGAAGAATCAAAAGAATCAACAACACCTTTATAAAACCTGCAGAAGATTGTGTTGCCAGATATATTATACCGCAATTTTACCATGGTAAACAAGTGAACAGCATCAAGTGGAATATGCATATCATCACTTGATGCCAAGAAAAAGAAAAAAGACATAATCTCTAGTATATTACTTAAATGTAAAGTATATCTCTCCCTAGCCCCAGCATTTCATCACAGAGCTTTTATACAGCAAATTTTAATGAAAGCAACATAGTCACAGTTTATTTAATATAACATGGTCTCACTACAATAAGGATTTAGCAGTTTATATAAGTAGTAGTTAAAACAAGAGACGTACATATTAAGCCCAGAAAAAAATTGTGAGCTCAAAGCATTGAACCTAACAGTATAGCAGACATGAAGCAATTGCTAGTTGCGACAACAAAGATAGTAGACAAGTTCGCAAATTAGATGCTCAGGACAGTATGAGTACACACAACTATATTTATTATTAACACCTAAAAGCCAAAGCTAAGCTAAGGACAAAATCATCATTCATCTATACCAAGTAAAACAAACAGCTTATTTAAACCAGGCATGCAAAAAGTACAAATTACAAATTGAGCCTAACAGCATACAACACTCCCAGTCCCTGACCCTGCATAAGTAAAATTTCCAGTCACAGCATATCACAAAATGAATAACCATGTACTTACATATTATCATCTGGCCACCAAACTTTAACTCTTTTTCCAACAAGACTTTGATCACTTTTCTTGATATCAGACCCCTGAGACAACAGTCAGAAGATCAACAGCCAAACTAAGAAAAATAATTAAAACTGTGTAATTAACAAGAAATAGTGATTAGTGTTTTAGAACAACATAGAAAAATACAGCTCACATTGAAAAATAATGGAGCCTGCATTATAACAATTGATCAGTATTATTTATTTCAACAAATCAGTATTGCATCAAAAAATTCTCGCAAAATATTTGAGCACATGGCAAAAGTCCAGCACATAAACCATATAGCTGCGAAAAGGACAGTTCCAAAAGGACAATGCATTATGAAGTTTTATCATCCAAGTTCTAAATTAACAGAACAGGGTCCACACCTTTTCTTTTCCAGGAGTGCGCTTCCTCTTCAAAGTTGTCTTAGGAGTCTCCTCTGAATTTTCATCTTTGGTTGTTTTCGTAGCTGACTTAAGTGAAGATACCGTTACCTAAAGCATTTGCAAAATTAGTCAATGACTTAATTTTGGACAAAAAAATATACCATATTGGTGATAAATGAATATTAGCAAAGAAATGTTAGGAATAGCAAGCACAAAAGTACCTTATCCTCATCTTCAGCAGAAGATTTTGCTAGACCCTTTTCTGAGCTACCTTTCACATGTGTCTTCTTTTTCTTGTCCTCTGGCTTCTGCGAAGATGACCCAACATCAGCCGCCATAACTGCGTGTACAACAGTAGGCATTTTCACTTCAGAGCTACGACTGGATCCTTTTTTTGCCGACGGCCTTGCTGGTTTTACTTTAGAATCCGATGTTCCTTCAGACACCTTTTTCGAAATATCTTCTGCAGCTACTTCTTTCACAGAGCTATCGTTCTTTTTTGTTCGTACACGTTTCTTATAACGATTCTCATCATGATTGCTCTCACTTGGGGAAGGAGAACCAACAGCATCAGGTTCAAGGCCACCTGCTTTAGGTGATGAAATCTTAGCTTTAATCTCTTTGTCATTCTCTGAAGTTCCGGTAGCCTCAACAACACTATCCTCATTAAGAGAAATAGGAACCTCTTTTTCAGGACTTTTAGAGTCAATTGTTTTCGCAGCTTCCTTGTCACTAACAACATTTGATTTCTTAGAAGGCTTGGTCGATTTTGAAGAGCTAGCTTTCTTTCCTTTCCTCCTGGTACTTCTTTCCAGCTTTGGTTCTATACTGTCGATTTTTTCAGTGTCCATATCATCGCGCTCATCATTACCTTTGGGCAGAACAGGAGAGTCGGTACCATCTTGATTCTTAAGGGACTTTGAAACATCTAAAGTATCATCTTCACCAGCCTGTGCAATGCCATTGCTCATGACAGACTTGGGAGATCTGTCTCCAGCAGCATTATCTTGTTGTGGTGGCATGGCTTCTTTTGTAATCTCACTATCCACCTAATCAAGAAAAATTGACATGTTCCAGTATCCCAAAAGCTGAAGGGTGAACAACAGAACAACCAAATGAAAAAACGAAAACATATAGGAAGAACAGACACACCTGTGCTGACTCCTCCACAGGCTCTTCTGCTGATTTGCGATCATGTACCTGGGCCAAAAACGAAATAAATAATAAGTTATCTCATAAAGAAAAAATTTCAATCCAATCAAATATACATGAACATTAAAGCACGAAAGTTTACCACATGACCACTAGTAGCACATACATCATTTTGCGCCAAGTTATCTGATGTCTCTTTGCATATTGAGGCAAGAACATCACTATAACCATCCAAAGAAATACCCAAGGTATTCACAGCTTGCAGTAAAGAGGGTTTAAGCCTTGTTGCACAACTTTCAAGGACTCTTTCCCCCAACTTTCGAGCAATTGGCAAAACCTCCTGAATCATGATAACAGCAGCCATGACAATTATAAGAAATTCATAATGAAATATGCTTCAGTTTAACAATCACGAACTATTAAAAAGAATGAAACGAAAATTCCAAACTCCAACCTCATTGTCTTTCTTTACACTGTTTAAGATTGGAGAAAGTAACTCATGAGATATTTCTTCACTTTCTTCAAGACAGAGGATCATTATAGTTTCCATGGACGAGAAAACATTCTCGGGATGATGTTCCCTGAAAGTTTCAAACAGAGATGCTTAGAACCATGTTCACACATTTTGCATCCAACTAGTCCAACCAGGTAAAGAAACCAGAAACACACTGCAACTAGAACTACAGCTTCTAGTAATAATCTCATGATAAATTCAAATCATAAACGAAATCATTTCACCTAATCTGGCCTATTAGTGTGAAGAAGTATGTCACAGAATCAAAGATTTAATTAATGTTGAAATAAATTAGCTGCCTGTTTCATCTTATATTTTCCACCGTGCAAAGAATACAATGACTAAGTGCAATAAAATCCCATATCCAGCTATACATCAAAAGAAAGGATAGCGTACAACAGGAGAAACATTGATATCTTAATTTTAATACTTAGAACCAATAATGATATCAGCCATTAAAATTCATAACTAAATGGAATACCAACCCTTCCATTTAATAAAAAGCAAATTTCTCAATACAAGCATCTTAAGATTATATCATGTGTGACGTTAAAAAACTGGTATTTGAGTAAACGCCTGAGTTCCACATCTCCTATAGATATAAGCCTAAACAGAGTTTATAAAGCTTGGGCAGTGCTCACCATACAAGTCGATTTTGTGGGATCAAGTTCAGAGAAAAATCTAAGAAATGCAATAAAATAACATTCAGAAACTATAAATAAAGTCGGCCTTGTATACAACGGCGTACAGCCCCTACCTTATTGTCTTCAAGAAATGCTGAAACATCTCCAAAATGAGGGCATCACATTCAAGATCCAGCATTACCACACATGACCTGACTTTTGCAACAGTTTCAAGGATTAAAGTCCTCTTTGAGTACCATCGGCTTGACTTATCATGTAGATTTTCAAATGAAGATACAATTAACCTAAAGACCTCCTGAAAGAAAATGACAACATAAAACTCAACAGATGTAATATGTTAAGAGCATGATAATAGTAGAATTCAATTAATTTACAGCACAAAATCATTGTGCGCACCTTCATTTGGTCATCATCATAAGGAGCATCAGGTGCAGTGATTCTTGTTATCTCACTGAAGCAGGAGGCAAGAGCAACTTTAACATCGGCATCTGAATGCTTTATAAGTTTATCAGCAATTAATGCTTTCAATGATGGAGACAGTGCATTTAGCATAGATTCAGGAGGTGATTGTTCAACCCTTGATAGGCATCTTTCAATTTGCTGCAGTTCCAAGAAGAAAAAAAATGCAATATCAAGCATATGTAATTAATGTTTCGGACTGCCATTGTCATAAGAACTACATAACTTCTCCATGATTGGAAATTAATTAATACTACGCTATACTGCAACAGATTGACTGGTTCACAGGGAAACTCGGTAGCGGCTATAGCGTAGTGGAATTTAAACAAACCCCTATTGTTCCACGATTCGTGATTTAGTAAAAAGCCTTTCAGATAGCGGTGCTATAGCATGGCGGTATTTGAACAAACCACTATTTACTGCAATCCGAGATGGACAACACCGAAGAAAATTAAACGATGTTTTTCAATTCTTCGATTTTTTTTGTTAAAATTAACCCCCAAAACAAATTTACAATTAACAACTCAGGGAAAATAAAAGCTCAAAAAGAACAAGTAACAAAATATTCAAACCTTACATCCAAGACTAAAGTAACTATGGTAATAGAAATTCATAAGAAACAGAATTCACAAACAATTTAATGAATGGAACACAGACTGTGATGTAAATATTAAAAAGTTATTGATTTCCTCCAACATACCACGGATTTCCTCCAACACAGCACAGATCAAGGAGAATTTCAACAAAAACTAGTACAAAGAGACTATTTGATGCATGAAATGTAGTCGAAATTCAAACCATACCTAACTTTGAGAGGGGGGTTGCAAGGGTCGTAGATTCTACCAAAATGAAATATGTGTGTGTGCGCGTGCGCAAAACAATCATCTACGTAATATTAATATATGGTGATTATACATTTTTCTGACACTAATATTATTATTATTGTTATTTAATATATTTTTTCAGTTATTATCCTATCTTTTTTATTAAAATGAAATGAAATTACAGGAAATTATATGCCTAATAGATGGGTCATATGGGCCTATTTTAATGAACTTGTTTTAGCCTTCATTTTTTAAAGCTTTTGCCTCTTTACCATAAAAGAGCCCACGCTTTAATTGACTGAGCACGTGGTCCAAAAACAAAATGAAGCCCAATTGCAAATAAAAGCCTACCCTAACTTCCCAGTCCCGTCAATCCAGGAATAAGGAACAAAACAGTGTCTTCTTGCCACTGCAGCTCACAGTGCTCACCCATGGAAACAATGTGCCACCACAGCACTTGTGTTTGGAAAGAGAGCAACGTAGCCACAAATGCACTTGCGTTTACCATTCTCTTCTATTTCATTGCGCTACTTTGCAAAGTAGGATTGGATCTGTCGAGAACAGAGCTACAGAAAGCAATAAAGGATTGGATCTGTCGAGAACCAGCAATTTACTGGCCCGGAAATTGTTGGATATGAAAAGGCAAAGGTCGACGGACTCTCCATTACAGTTTGGGGGTGGGTGGGGGCAGGTAATCATTTACTTGGGATTGAACAAATCAAATATCGCGATCTAACATGGGATCTCAGCAAACTGTGAACTTGTGTGCGATACTGCGATCGAACTCCTTCAAGGTGGGGAGATCGTATTATTGCAACATAATGTTTTTCCTTTTATGTGAAGCAACTAATTCACATATCACGCCACTACAACAGTCGAAATTTTACATCATTACTTCAAAGATATCAAATTGTCAACTCCGAGAAATGTATTCAACATCCTATCGATTAACGAATATAATTGGTACCGCGTTTTTCCATATAAATAGATAATTCGGTTTCGGTAGAATGAGCAAAAATAATTATATTCCTAAAATTTTACAGTACTTAAAATCAATAACAAAAATAACTCATTTAAACAGGCTATGAAAGGCTCTTTATATCCCAATTATTTAATATTTTATATTTCTTAGTTTAAGCACGTGTTTGGTTGTGTAGTTGGTTGCCACAGCCACGTGTCTACGGCTCTTTTTACACGTGTCTCAAAAAACTTATTAGTTTAAGCACGTGTTTGGTTATGCGGTAGGTTGCAGCAGCCACGTGTTTATGGCCCTTTTTACACGTGTCTCAAAAACACGTGACTCAAAAAACACGTAAGTAATTTGAGAAGCTAACATTTGTAGCCGCAAAATAACGCGTGTCTAGGGCTATCGTGGACGCGGAAACAAACACATGCTAATTTACCTTACATAAACTAGTCGTTTGTCGTCCTACATTCCTTTATCATTCTTTATTCCCAAAAATAAACCTAGTACACCCGATATACCGTTGGTTTCAAATCGTTAATTCTTAGTTTAATCTGGCTTTCAAAAACTTAATGAACTCCATATCAACATACAAACCAGTTTTTCCCGGCTTGTTGGAAAATAACCTAGTCAGTCGACGCTGAAATCCAACCCTAGGAAATCAGCATATTCAAGAAATGAAGCTACCGTGAAAGCAACCCTAACAAATATACTATCCAAATTCCAAATCTCAAAACTGAAAAAAATTCGTTTCATTCACAAATCAGTTTTTGTAACAAACTAGTTTGATTCAATTTAACCTAAAAACCCAATAAACTTTAAAAAATCATCTTATACATCATACAGTTGAGAATTTTTTTCCAAAAAATATTTTCAAATTTTCAACCCTAAAATACTTAACAATGTTCACAAATATCAACAAATCGTTAAAAACAAATCTAAAAATCTCAAATATCAACGAAATTCAGGTAAACACAAAATCAACAACAACATGCAAAATTGATTCAAAGAAACCCTAACAAACTTCATGCAACAAAGGAACAAAACAAAATAATCAAAAAAATTCAAGAAATTCATAGAAATCACGAATTTAACGAAGAAATCGAAAGAGAGAGAGAGAGAGAGATTAAGAGTGTGCTTACAATCAATATATCAAGTAGGTTATCCACAGAAGAAGGAGGATCTAGAAGCTTGTTACCAGCACCAAGAAGCTCTTCTTCAAGCTCCTTATCGATGGAAGCCATTGTTGAAACTTTCGTTCTTCTTCGCAGATCTTGTTCTCTTCTTCGAGTGAAGTTTTTTTGTTTTGTGAAAATTTTCAACACTAAAATGAAATAATGTATTTATCTATGTTTTTATATCAAGGGTTATTAGGTTATTTATTATTTTTTTTTATTTTTTATTATATGGTTTTTTCTTTTGGGCGCTCCATAGTGAAAATCGGATCTCGCGGGGTTTATGAATTTGAGTTAAATTTTGGGTTTCAAATACGAAATTTGGATGTGAGGTCCACGTGGCTCTTTGTATAATTCACCATATAGTTTTAGTAAAGTTTATTTATTATACTTTTGAATTACTGTCATATGATGATGATATGATATATGATGAAAAATGCAATACTCAGAATGTGAATTGAAATAGATTATGTTAGCATTTTTGCTTGAAAGGGTAAGGATGGGTTTTATGAGATTTTAAATTTGATTTTGTCTTTCTGTAACCATGATGAGATGTCTAGTTGACATGCAATAGTATGGTTGAAGGTGAACTAGTTAATTGCTATTTGAACAATGGTCTCAATAATAAGTAAGGTTGCTACATTTGAACCTACAAGCAGTGTACATCATCTTATAACAAAAATAATATTCTAATGTTAGTAACCTTTGTACCATTTTCCATTAGGAAAAAAATGCTAGATACACATTTAAGTAGTGCGTGTTTAGATTAGTTTGATAAAATTAAGATTCGGCGTTGTGATATAGGTAAAAGTAAGGTTTTCGAGCTTTAACAAAGTGTCATTGTGATTTTGACAAAATCAAAGTAAAATATCTCTTGCACGCAATTTCATTGGGGTTTCCAATAGGAGCGACAAGAATAGTAATGACACTAATGTAAATTAGTTCACATTGATCTGAAAAGGTTGAAAATTAACTGAGTTGTATGTTTGTAACCTGGCGAGAGATGGGTGAAATATCTCAATGTGATGTTGAATAGGGTGAAAATCAAGTGGGTTGGGTGACTATGTGCTTAGACTTGTACGATTATTTTATTTATGAGTGGTGTTGTTTCTTGCGAATGATTTGTTCGTAAAACTTCACGAGTAAGAACCTTGTTACTACACCGCATAACCATATTGAGAAGTCAAAATTGTATAACCATACAAGGAAACCAATTAAAATAAAACGCTTGTCATTTGCGAGTTTTGCGATATAAATCTTTGAAGATGTTTAGCATTTTTCTTTATTTGTGTCCATAAAAGATCTCATTGGGATGAAAGAGAATGTTAAACACTTTTTTTTTTAGTGTTCGAATGCATTAGAAGAGTATCATAATTTAATCTGCGTGCATGGTGCACTTTGAAAGGAAGTGTTGTAAATATAAAGGGGTGTTTGTTTCAAGGCTGAAAATTACATTTACAGTAATACATGGCTAGGGAATGATTATACACATGTTTGTTATGAGGTTGAGAAAAAAATATTCCTAAGTATAAAGGTTCTTGGGAATGAAGTAACTTCTCATAACTTCCCTTATTCTTATGAATTTATTCCCTTGTAAAAAGATGGGAATGTGCATTCCCATGATATTTTACATAGATTTTTTCTTTTTAAAAAAAATTGTAAATTCCAATTTTCCCATGAATGTCAAGTTATTTGCCAAAGACTTTTTTTTAACAAATACCCAAGAATCAAATTTTCATATTTTCATTCCCGGATAAGTTATTTCTGGAAATAATTTGTGTTTCACTGAAACAAACGTCCCCTTAGATAGTGGTAATTGAAAGGTTGGGTAGCTCAACTGTTTTAAAAATAGATAAAAAAAGAGGGAAGTTTAAAACGCAAGACCCACACATTTTTAGTTCCTCCACAAGGGAGCAAAGAAAAAACAGAGAAAGTGGTATTCTTTTCAATTTTACTATCCTACCCTTGTCTTCTTTATCTTCAAAATGAGAATATCTTACAATATAATAATTATAATTTATTATAAAAATCATTCACGGGAGGAATGTTTGTCGGTAAAGAAGTACTATCATTTACACATTTAAGTTCGTTACTAAACTATATCAAACTTTTAAGAAAGTCATACTTAAATCTAAAAATAAACCTATGTTAGTTATTGGGTCGGACTTAGTCATTTCATCGACTTTCGCTCAAGCACATATGACAGACTCCCACTTTGAATTTTGAATCCGAGATCGGGTTTGCAACAATAATAAACCTCTTAGGGAGATTTTTCTATCCATTTGAGTCACACAAGGTTTGAATGATTAATTTTCACAATTGTGCGTCGAGTATGCATACATACTGTCGCGTCATTTTTGGGGGTCAAGGCTATTTAATTAGCTTTTGACTCGCTAATTTGTTTCACGACTGAACATTTAATTTTTAAGAGAAAAAGGGGAAAAAAGTTCCAAAACACCTCTTTGAAAAAGATTCAGGGTTCGGGGGTTAGTTACGTAAAGGGAAGGTGTTAGCACCCTTTACGTCCGTAGTACTCTACGGGAACCTCTTGGTTTTATTTAATTAATTGTGCTATAAACTTGCTTGTTTTGTAAAACTGGAATTTAAAGTGGTAAAGATGAAAAAAGAGTTTGAAATGATAAAAAAGAAGAAAGACCTATTTATCTATGTATTTTATTGATTTGGAAGGACGAGTGTCCTTTGCCTACGTACCCGTGAGGGATCAAAACCTCGTAGTTCGGGGTTGAAATTGACGTTTGATTTGTTTTTGTGTTTTTTAGTTTTGAAAATGGTTTTAAAATGAAAAGCCAAGTGGCAAATGAGAATTGGTTTGTGTTTTTTGATATTGAAGAAAATTTGTTGGAAGTGGAATTAAATCGATTAATGTTTGATTAAGAAAGTAAACTAAAAAGGAACGGATCGCTTGATCTTGAATCAAGGTTTACTAAGAAAATGTTTCTTGTGATTTTTTTTGATTATGTGAATGTTTTTGTTGTTTTTTTTTAAATGATTAACAATTAAAACTAAAGTTAAACTATCAGAGCAAAAAAGTCCGTTAACCTAAGGTAAAAAAGAACGAGGGAAACACGCACGCACACATGCACCTTTAACTATCACACAAAAGCCTACGATACATGCTATGGTCTGCGGGAAAATAGAATGAATGACAAGAAAGTAAATATGCATGATTTATATTAAGCCTATATTTACGTTCCGTGTTGTAAACTACGAACTGAATTAAAAATGCGTAATGCTAGAAAATTTAAACTAAAATGCATGATTTATCTATGTTTAAGTTTAATATACGAATTAACAATTACAAAGTGCTTAAAATTAAAATAAAATGCGAGAAAAAAAACGAACTAAACAAATATGAGATGCAGCAACATAAAGTGTGATAAAAATAAAATAAAAATGCATGATTTATTTATGTCTAAGTTTAATATACGAATTAATAATTACAAATGCTTAAAATTAAAATAAAATGAGAGAAAGAAAAACGAACTAAACAAATATGAGATGCAGCAACATAAAGTGTGATAAAAATAAAATAAAAATGCATGATTTATTTATGTCTAAGTTTAATATACGAATTAATAATTACAAATGCTTAAAATTAAAA
>Ga0228711_1000071_pt1 | contig 74896 bp, 32 predicted proteins | sample MedpolnodulmetaG_2_FD_177996 | JGI IMG/M metagenome (GOLD analysis project Ga0228711, IMG submission 177996) | Root nodule microbial communities from Medicago polymorpha collected in Santa Monica, California, United States - brown nodules | ecosystem: Host-associated > Plants > Roots > Nodule...
TAGTATTACAAGTTGTTCTATTTCACCATTCACTCACTCTCAGACTCACGTAACGAACTCTCTCACTACCTTAGTTTTCAAGGTTTCCCCCAAACTTCCTCTCTTACACACACTCTCTCGTTACCACACTTCTAGGTTTTCATTTTCTTGCTTCATTTTCGAATATATGAATGAAAAATTCACATTATTATTACTATTATTATCATTGTTTTTTTTTTGTAGTTATTTTGCACATTAACTTTTTGATTTTCGATTGCCGAAAAAAAAACTCTTTGATTTTTCATCCAATGTTACTATTATTCTTCACTGCGTTGCAATGCAAGTTCGATAAAAAAAAATAATATTTTCGTTCTATTTTTATTTCTTCTTTTTTTGCATTTTCCTCATTTTGATGGATGTTGCGGCGTTTACTTCTGCAATTTCATTTTAGTTCGATTTGTAAATATTCACTTTTAAGAAAAGCGTGACGTGATGAGCAATTAATTTTGTTTTCTTACTTTTCTTTGTACTGTGTGCTTGAGGAATATGAATAGACATTAGAAGTATTCAAAATCAACTTTGCATGTGAACATTTGGCATTTTTTACTTTTCGGGAAAGATGTATGCAGGGACTATGGTACAATATGATAGGGTTTTTATTTTTTAACTTCTTTGTTTTGCTAAAAGATGTGCGTTTGTAAATATGTAATTTTTTGTGAATAGGTATTTTAGTCTATGAATATGTGTAACTCTATTATTACGGTGGTTTAATGTATCAAAATTGTGAAACATCTTTAAGTGCATATTTAATTATTTTAGTACTCATTTGAGTATTTCGTTAGTCAATAAAATTACAAATAAAAGAGATATTTAAAATGTTTTTGAAATTTTGATACAACCAAGGACTATATAATGACAAGACCTCACATAATTTAGACAAAAGTATGCTATTGACGGTGAATTCTAGGGTGATGGTTTAATTAAGTCCATCACCGGTGAACCATTGTAAACAGTAATTAAGAGCCATTAGATCAATCAAATACATAAATTTATGCACTAGATCTTCTTGTCTCTTCTCTCCCATCTTCCTCTCACCTTTTTCCATCCCCTGATTAGTGACCATATTTGCTTAAGCCCATCTCCCTTCTTCATATAATTAAATGAGAGTTCACAAGTTGTGCATCTTTCCAACTTAAATGTTATAATGAAGAGAACCATGGAATATCTGAAATTGTTGTTGAGAGAGGTTTTGATTCATTTTTTAATTAAAAATTCTTCATGTTTCATTATTCTCATTGAAATTATGAAGATGAGAGGTTTATTTTTTAAATTATCAAATCATTTATGCATGAATTTGAATAAAATAAAGGAGGGTCGTGAATCAATTTTGTAGAGAGAGAGGTGTGGTCGCGGCAGCAAATTGCAACTTAAATTTGCTCAACCAATTAAACACGGTAAGGATAAATGTATGGTATAGTCACAATGTTTCGAGATGCATAAATGCTTATTAAAAATAAAAAGTAGTGCAAGTTCATATTTTCATTGCACACATTCGATTAAGGCTTAAATCATTATGTTGTAATATGTCTTGGTTAAAATAATCTATGGCAGCAACCATCTTGTACAACATTTTTGGTTAGAATGGAACTATATGGGGAAGAAAAAAGGAAAACGAAAAGGACGTGATTCTGTGTGGCAATGTAAAGTTGTTCTCCTTTTTAATTTTCAACAAAATCTAACCATTGATTAAATCTAACTTTATTTTATTCATGGTTCACCGTGAAGGACTTAATTGAGTCCTCATCCTAGAATCCATCATTGACTCTTTTTTTTTTTAGAAAATTAACTCATTTATTTTTTTTTATCATCATTATTATTATTATAATATTGAAATTTGTTGTTTTTTAATTTCTCATAAGTTCCCTTGTTATTTCTATACTTTTTTTTTCTTTTTCCGTTAAACCACGAAGACTAATCTTTTGATTTATCAATTGAATTGATTATGTCCCAAACTATGATACATTATGTTGGTGGTCATCATATTCTATCTTTCTATTCAAGTCGATAAAAGTATAGATCCAACTTTAAGTTGAATATCCTTATTTATTAATTTTGTTAGGTCTGCAGCAACCTAACAAATTTCCTCTAAAATGCAGTAATCTCTAATATTTCTCCTTACTGATGAGCTTTTCATTCATGTTCTGTTGTGTCATCGTTTGTATATATCTATTGTTTTTGTAGACTTTTTTTTTGACAAGTTGTTGTACACTTATTTAATACGTTTACACACAAAATACCCTAATTTTCATGCAAACTTGGCTACCCTAATTTCCATGCAAACTCGGCTATATGTAACAAATCCTAAACTGTGTTCCTTATTTATTAATTTTGTTAGGTTCGCAACAACTTAACCTAATAATTTTCCTCTAAAATGCTGCATTAGGTTAGCAACGATTTAACCTAACAAATCTTTTACTCTTTAATCTTATTAGGTTTGCAACAACTAAACCTAGAAAATTCCCTCAAAATGATCTGCATTAATTACTAAGTGCTAACCATAATTATGTATTTCCTTTCAATTTGAAATTTAAATCTTTTTGTTAGGAACCATGAACTGCATTAAATTACATCTATTGTTATACCCTTTGAAAAATACACAACTCTTCAACCAAGCACACATCTTCAAAATAATTAATACATTGTATAATCTCTTCTATTATTAAATTCTATGATATATGCAGATATTATATGTATTTGATTGGAAAAATATATTATTACTTTTAGTAAATATTTAAGTGTAATTATTCTTTTTAGAGTTATACGTGTAATTTAGAAATTCTATTAATTGAAGTGACTTTGTTTTTCACGTAAGTGAAATTTAAAACAATTATTACAAGTCAAGTTTTGATGTTTAACTATAAAAGTAATAAATAAAATTGACTGGTGCAACAGTATAATATTGTATTCTTTTTATCTTTTTTCTTTATAATTTTTTTTAAAAAAGTGAGAAGATAATGCCCCAATAATATATTGTGATGAAATAAAATAACAGTTTTTTTGATTGATTAGTTTTTCAAAACTAAAATGTAAAATGTGATAAGATTCAAGTGTCATTGAAGGACATAATAAGACAAATTTGATTGTAATGTTGTATCTCTAATAATTTAATTTGCGTTTATTGATCGACCCATGGTTTTACAGATTAAAAATTATTCATTGTTCTCTATTATGGTCGATAAGACCCGTTCGTCGGAACGGTCAAAAGTCCAGTTTTTTTTTTTTTTTCTTAAATAAGAATTAGGCCTACGGAAACAGACTCAGTACGAAGGAAACGACAAAAAGAAATACGCGGACCGTATATTAAGGTGCTCAATTTCTCCCTACACTCTCGTGTAACAAACTCTTCGCTGCCTTCGTCTTCAAGGTTTCGGTCCAAACGTCGTCGCTCTCTCTCTCTCTCACTCTCACACTTCACTCCATTTCTAGGTTTTCCTCTTCTTCCTCCATTCTCCAATATCAAACTTACTTCATCATTACTACTATTATCATTCTTTATTCTTGTTATTTTGCGTATAAACTTTTCGATTCTCGTCAAATATTACTATTTTTGTTCACTACATTGCAATTTCTACTCTTCGATGAACTATGCAAGTTTAAGAATTTTTTTTATTTTCGTTCTGTTCATAGTTTTTTTGTGTCGTTTTCATAGAAGTTGCGTGTCTACTTCTGCAATTTTGTTTTTCTTCGATTAGATTTTTCACTTTTGAGAAATTCGTGACGCATTGTGCAATTTTGTTGTTGTTGTTGTTTACTTAAATTTTGCTTGTGCTGTATTTGGGAATATGAATAGACATGGAAAATATTCAAAATCAACTTTGCCTGTGAACATTAGCATTTTTAATTTCACGGAAAAGATGAATGTAGTGATTATGGTACAATATGATAGGTTTTCATTTTATTTTTTTATAACTTTTTTGAGGTTCAATTGTGAGCTCTGCATCATCGACACTTCTGATCGAAGACATATCCCGGTGTCCGACACCTGTTAGTGTACACAGACACATGTGATCGAAGACATGTCTTGATGTTTGAGACGTGTCCGTGTCTGACACCAACACATGTGATCGAAGACAGACATGTGTGACACCGACACATGTGACTACATTGAATTATGTTATTTTCTCAAAGTTTTATTAGTGTTGAAGTGTCATGTGTCCATGTATTGTCCGGTATCTGTGTCCGTGTCCGTGTATCATAATTTGTAAGTTGAAAAAAGAGGTGCATTTTTTATTTTTTATCAATATTATCATCACTATCCTTGTTGTTCAGAAGAAGAATACTGCAATGCTTGATTCCGCGTCATAATGTCAATAATCACGTCCCAATACTATGTTTACCATGATTTTGTGAAGATCGATTTCCTAGCTTCTCTTTCACTGCACAGTTGCGTCAAACCTAATGCCAGACCAAACACATACTACATTTACAAGCTTAACTTTCTGAGATTTTTTAGTAAAGCTAATTTTTATTGCACTGAATTTATGCAGATGAGCATGGCCCTTAGCCTTAAAAAAGACTGGAAACTGATATGCGACATAAAGTTCTCAAGTCCTCCTACTGAATTGTATGGGTTGTATATTAAGTTTGAAGAACTTGTTATGTTATTACCTGTATTTTATAATGAGACAAACAAATTTTTTAGTGTGCTCTATTTATTAATGAGTATATTAACCTGATTTTTTTTTTGCAGGCCACAAGAATTGAACATAGATTCAATTGTTAAAAAGAAAAGGCTAGTTGATATTTCTGCATTGCCGCAGTTTTCAGTAGCACCTGCTCCAAACTGTTCACGTGACAGGAATGAGTGGGGAAAGTTTCTGAATTTCCTGCACAAAAATGATATGGTATAAAATTTTATTTTTCCAGCCTAAATTTTTTTCTTTACAAAACATAGTTTGGAAGTAATTTAAGTAGTTTAAGTTTTATAGATTACTTATGTATATCAGGACCAATTATGCCTCGAAGTAGGAGACTAAAGTCCAGCTATGGCTTTTATAGCGGCTAATGATCACTGATATGATGATATTGTGGCAGTTCTTATGGCAATGTTTTTTATTCAATTGTTTGGTGTTTTTTTCACCATGTGTTCTAGTCATATTCTTGTTATTAGTGAGACTCCCCCTTTTGTCAATGAACTATATATGGATTCATTGAACAATATACACCTACAAATTTACAAGACATAGGCGCGAATCAATTTCTGGTGCTTAGTGATGTGTCGGTTATATTCTCATTTAGATGGTGCTGTAACTATTAAATTGTAAAAATTTAAAAATTATGTGCCAGTTTCCTTAACTATGTTTTTGTTGTTGTTGTGTCTGTCTCTTGGTTGTCAAGATCACTGAACCTTTTTGCCTTATTCTGTAAGTGCCAACATTTATGATATGAGAAATGATATTCGAACAATCATTTTTAAACAACTTGTGACAACTCTCTCATACTCTCATTGTACTTTTACTCTCTCTCTCTCTCTCTCTCTCCCTTTTTCTCTCTATTGTTATTGTCCAATAAGAAGAGAGGTAAAAAGGTTGTCACTAAAGTTGTTTACAATTGGTTGTCCAAATATCATTCCTTTTATGATATATCCATGATTAACAAATAGAGTAAAACTAGTATATTTTCCCTCATTGCTTTTGCTTTCTTCTTTTGAGTAGTTGAACTGGAATCAATAAGACTCTGTTTTCCAGGTTGCTATTACATGCTTTGAGCAGTACAAGTTTTACATTTTGCCTCCTCCTATAGTATCTATATCAAGCACAGTTAATATTGCATATCAAATAGGCAGTATATGTACTCGTCCAAGAGATTGTGAATCAGGTTTGCCATCTACAGCTCACTGTTTTCATTCTTATTTTATAACTAGTCAATGCAAATGGTATGAAAACATTACAAACATAATGTTTTGCATGCAAAAAAGAATGGGCATGCATCTTAATAATTGATGAACATTTATTCTTTAGGTTTATGGAATTATTAAGTTGTATTTTTAATGTTTGCCTCTGAAGTTAATGATCGTTTTTGCAACTTTGGTTTGGAATTTCTTTATGCATAAAAAAGAAGTCTATGAAAATATTTATTTAAGCCTGGCCTTTGCCTCTTCCGTGAATGAAAGTAATTGTAGTAGATTCTTCGTTACCAGGTTCACACTTAGCTGAGGAACGAGGTGGACACGATACTATCAAGGCAAGAGGTCCATCAAATGGTGGAGATGTCAGCTCCTCACATCCTAAGTTCCCTCCCGAGGAAGATCGTGCAAATCATTTTACATCTGAAACTTGTGGCGGAAGTCAATCACGTGTGATGCAGGATAGACTGCATGGGAAAAATTCTGTAAAAATAGACCCAAGTTACTTGAAAACACTTGGCCAGGCTCACTCTGGATGGATTTTTGGTGGAATAGCTGAGCTTGTTGATAACTCAAGGGATGCCAAAGCAACTAAGTAGGTTTATGTTTTTTTTTTCTGCCACTGTTGTCCTGTTTTTGTCCTTGTTACCAAACTTGCTATCAATAATGTGTATTTTTCTAACACCTAAAACTTTTCTTGGTAAGGCTTTTGGTTTGAGGTTGAAAGTTTTAAGGAGTATTAATAAATTTATCAATCTTCACACCTTGGAGTTGGTTCTGTGGGGATTTTGTCATGTGTTTCTTGTGACTGCTTTTAAAAAAAATTGTGAATGGCTGTGATTTAAGGACTGTTTTTGAAGGGTTTTGGTTCTTTTGATTTGATGATAAAAGAAGACTGTTGATGTTATGAGTTTTAGATTAAAAAAAGAAGAATAAGAAGAAGAAATATAAGTATGGTTTGATATGATTATAATGATTTGATACTAACTTTGCAGTAACTTGATTAAAAAGACTAATCACTAACCTCTTTTTATAGGGACACAACATAAGAATCCTTATCCTAAATATAAAGGAAAATCCGGAAACAAGTCATGATAATGACATAACATGGAAACTACTCCTTGGAGATAATCTAAGATACTCTAATAATAGAAACTGGGTTTAGGAGATAAACTAGGATATTCTAACATAATCTCAAAGATATTCTGAGATATTTTATATATGCTCTAACAGAGATAATCACCCAGCATTTCAAGTTTCCATTCTTATCTATATTATCACACTTATGGTTACGAAGTCAAAATGTGGCTGTTTGATATGTAGTAAATAGCATATATCGAGTTTCCATTCTTATCTATGTAACTGGACTATCTACTTAAAAAGCTACATATTGTTCCTTTGATGTTGATGCAACAGGATGGATATTTTTGTTGAAATGATAAAGTTGAAAAAGTCTGGGAAGGATGTACCTATGCTGTCAGTAATTGATGATGGTGAAGGGATGAACCATGAAGAGGTTATAAAAATGGTATCTCTCGGGCACAAACAATCTGGTTATGATGATAAGGATCAAATTGGTAGATTCGGTATTGGATTCAAGGTAGTTTTCTTCCCATACTCTTTTTTTCCTTGCCCACGTGTTTTTTAACTTAATTTTGGCCTTTTGGTGCACATGATTTGCATAAATGTCTTTTATCTTCTATTTCGCGTTTAGTCAATGTAATTTTTGTGGGCTACCACTGATGTATATTCAAATAGTTGGAGGGTGTTGTTTGCTTTTGCATTTTATTCTTGTTTTTTTCTTTTGCTTTTGCTGTTTTTTACCAGTTCAAGTTCTCTTCGTTATGTAGTTTATTTCTCCCTCTAATCTCGATTATAAACAAAAATATTCACATTTTTTACTCTCAAATATAAGCAATCTTCAACCACCTTCACTGTATTTATTGCCATTGTTTCTATAATACCCTTCATCAGTGCTAGCAGACATATGAAATGAGATTAGCCAATGATAAATATCATGAAAGGGTATCTTTGTGAATGTGCTTAATTTTTTTTGTCTGTAGGAGTTTTTTTTATTGTTGGTTATTCTTTTTATAAGTTTTGTTAAAATGATTTGTTAAGTTTTGTTTTGCTTGCTTAGTTTTTTTCACAAGAGTTTCTCTTATCTTTGGCGTAGATAGTTTTTTCGTGATTGTTGTTATTAATATTGACATTTGAATATGAAAATGAGGTTGAATTTCAATAAAAAAATAATGAAAATGAATTTGATACCAAGTTTCTTGAGAGATTAACTATCAGCGTTATGAATTTATAAGTTACAAGTATACAATTGGAATCCATTGATTATAGGCATTTAATCTAGTAACTTAGTAAGTACAAGCTACATACTTTCTAACTTATCGTAATTAATAGTTGCATCAGAAAAATAGTTACAAGGAAGGATAAAAAACCAATATACACTCCTCAAGCTGGTGCATATATGACACATGTGTAAACCTTAGCATATATAAGTTATCCTTGGGCCCGTGAATTGGTGAAAATATCCACTGGCTCACCATTAGAATTCAAAATAGTGTAACGTCCTCGCCTAAAAAGATCTTCTCGCAGAGAAAATGACAAGCAATCTTTTGTGTTTAGTTTTATAAAAGAAGACCGGATTGAGGGCAATATGTACTGCTGTCTGATTATCACATATCATACACATGGGCTCCAATTTTCAATTCCTTAACTCGCATAGAAGTTGCTGCAACCAAATAAGCTCACATGTAGCAAGAGTCCTAGCTTGATAGTTCGCCTAATGGATAAAGCAACAACATCCTGCTTCTCGCACTTTAAGAAAAGTAAGATTCCCATATCTTTGGGGCATCTCACCCATTAGAGGTTTATTGCGGATCATTGTAGCATCTAGTCCAATCTGCATTTGTATGCGAAACACTATTAGTGGACCTATGTTCTTATAAATTACTTATTTTCCAGAGATTCTTTGATTTATCTCAAGATTCGAGTCATTGCATCCGAGGGACTATTCTAATGAAAATTAAGGAATTAACACACAACACTAACAAATAACAACAAATATTATACAGTAAGCTAGTGTAACTTCTCGAATAGTCTTCGACATCTATCATAGTCTATAAAGGGCTCTCTCTGATTTAGCAACTACCCTCTTCGTTTCATATTAAGTGTCATGTTTGGAATATTTGCTTTTTTTCATATTATTTGTAATTTTGTAATTTTAGAATACTAATAAAACATTAGTCATTGAAGCTCATATGCCATCTACTTTTTAGTTTGTTTTTTATTATTTTGATTTTGTATTTCTGATGTTACAAGGAAGACATATATAATAAGATACTTTTAATTCATGATCTTGTTTTGTTTCATATTGAATTGGAATAAATATAAACTATAATATATCTTTAGTCACACCTGTATTGTACTGGTACAGTGAAATTTTGAATTTTTGTTCATTTCTGTTTCCCCTACAATAGACAGGAGCAATGAGGCTTGGCAGAGATGTTCTTGTTTTAACCCAGACTGCTAATTCCAGATCTATTGCTTTTCTTTCACAATCGCTGAATGAAGGCAAGGATGTACGTTACACAACCTGCATTTTCTTTTAATTATACTGAAGACATAAGGGACGACACTTTGTGTTGGTACTATTGTTTTAATTTTTAATGTATCTTCATTTAAATGTTTTATTGTAGAATATAGAGATTCCGATAGTTAGTTACTGCCGGCAAGGACAACAAATGGAAGTTGACCCATCTGCCCAGTCTGAGAGTTTAGCCAAATTCAATTTGAAAGCTATTCAAGATAACTCACCGTTTAATAAATATCTTATCGGTGAAAAGGCAGCCCTGTTTTGTGGTGGTACGGGAACCCAAATATATATATGGAACTTGGATGAATGGGGTTCAGAGTGTTGCCTAGAGTGGCATGACGGATTGAAAGGTGGGAGTTCTTTTCACCAAGGTGACATTTTCATCCGCAGCAAGAGGAGTCGTGCTCGTCTAGGCCAAATTAATCAAAAGGTTTGGTGTCTCTTTTGCTTTTATGAGATGATTAGCAATTGAAACTATACCTGCTTTTTCATATTTCTTGTGGCTTCAGGTTCCTCTGGATTACTCATTACGAGCTTATTTGGAAGTCATCTTCTTAGTTCCACGAATGAAGATATCTGTTCAAAGGAAACTGGTAATTCCATTCTTGAAAGTCAATGGAACCAGAATGAAAATTTTGTTCCTTCTGCCCTTCAATCTTTAATTCTAATTGTTTGTTTTATCTTTGCTTAGGTTAAAAGTCGACCACTGGCAAATTTCCTCACTAATACTATTATTGTAACTGGTGACATCTTGGGAAGGCCAGTTGAATTGATTTTAGGATTTAGTCAATTAGAATGGGATCAAGCAAGCTGTGGAGTGTTTTTGTATTGGCATGGTCGCCTAATTGAGGTAAGGATTTAGCCCTTGGTGTATATTTGTAGCTATTAAGGGGCTTGGAATCCATTGTTAGACTATGATATGTGACATAGCCTGATCAAGACATCAAACTCAAGATCTTGTGGCTGATTAATAAGCATTCAAATGTAGATGGGATACCCAAGACACGTAGATCTTGGACTTTTGGGTATTGTTTGTCCCTAGGATAACATTTTGGCACATGGAATAAAACATGAACAAAATGTGCCCCTTTTTTCTACCTTGTGTCCTTTTTTTGTTCCACCATCAATACAGATCTGAACAAAATTCATATGTTTTTGTTATGTCTGTTACACAAAAGGCTACTTAAGATCCAGGCATTCCAAATGTATCCATCCAAGATATTGGGTGAGCTGCATGCTGTTGTGAAAATGTCGGGTGCACTGAAGTGCCCCTCAGCTGGCTTAATACTTTGTTCACCAATTTTCTGTGTATTCACGTGGTGCCAAAGATTAACAGGATGATGATTTTACTAAATCTTTGTAAGGTCCTCTGATAAGAGTAATGTATAACAAGGTTTGTGTGTATTGCCTTTATTCTCCAACTTGAGGGCCAATGATAGATAGGAAGAATTGAATCTGAGTATTTACAATCATATGGGATTTACAGGTGTATCTACACACACATACATGAAGCAAAGAGAAACGTGATCCAAAGATATCTGAAATCAAATCAATTAGCCTAGGCTATCTAAGGAAACTATGAAAGCCTGATAATAGGAAAGAAATAATAGTGTAATATCTAATAAATCCATTAGATGTTTACAATCTACTGAATATGGTAATTATACCATGTTTTGTATTTAGCAATAACAGTAACTAGGATAACCAAAAGTTCTTCTATTTATTGCTTGTTTTCTGTATATGATAGCTCCATTTTGTAGCTTAGAGTAGACACATGGATTCAGTCATAGTCCTCTCATTTTCTTCTCTTCTTTTTCTCTTTAGCATCTTGATTTGTTTCATAATTTAATTCAAACCTGGAGTTCAGTTTTAGCATAAACTTAGGGTTAGGTGTGATTCAATTGCCTTTTATAAAAGCCTCCTATTGTGAATTAATACCAATGGTGATTTCTCCTATTTCACCAGTGAGATACACACTGAATTAATATCTCGGATAAAGTCTGACCTTGCCTATCCCTAATGCAGTTTGGTGCCAGCTATCCTAAATGAAGTTTTGTCTTTGGCTTTCCCAAATTCAGTTTGAAATCCTTAATGTATTATAAAAATGACCGATTTGTAATCAACTATTGTGATTTGTACCAGCCTTCCACAGTTAATTATAACAGTAATGATCTCTCCTATTTTACTTATGAGTCACGCCTTGATGAATAATAGATGGCTGTAATACACACTAGGCATGGTTTGAATATCTAATTTTTGTTTAAGCTCTTAAACGTTAAAGTTGGAGAATTTATAGTTCTCGCTGTCTATAATTGTCTGGTGAGAAATTTGTGGAGACGATAATTCTAGTGAGTCCCTTTATCCTTTGGTTGTGCAACAAACCGACCAACTCTTTTGGTTGATGATCATTCTAACACTGCTCTTCTATGCACATCTCCTGAAATATTTGAGTTGGCTTTTCACTATTTCTTTCGATTGATTTTCATATTTCTTGATTTGTTTCCTGAATTAATTAAGGTTTTGGGTCTAGACGTCTAGTAACCGTCATGATTAGTTTCCTCACTTAATTAGAATCAGGAGTCCACTCATAATAGAAATTAAGAGTTGGCACTTTGTCTTTTTGAATTAAACTGTAACTATTTCCTCCTTATTTAAAATTTTATAATTACTATTTTTCTTTACTTTTATAGGCTTACAAGAGAGTTGGTGGCATGATTCATAGTGCAGATGTGGGCCGGGGTGTAATTGGTGTCATGGATGTGACCAATTTAATGGTATCTACCCTTTGATTGCATTTACTCCAATACTATATTGTTTTTGCGTTGATTTACATGTATTTTAACTATTTGGCACCTTTGAGAAAATAATGGGCATGGTCGGATAATTTTATTAATTTTTGTTGCTTAGGTTTAGAAATGTATTTGTTGCTTCTACAATCTGCCCAAATGATATGATATGGTGTGCCTCTGTTATACAGATCTGCAGTGGGTTTGTTATTATTAAAATTTGAATAGTATGTATGTTAACTGGATAGTGAAATGTCATACTTTTTGGCTGGAGTAACACTCAAATATAGATTGTCTAATTTTTAGTTATTATTCTCAATGTCATATTACAGAATTAGTTTACCACAAATCAATTGAAACTTATGAAGAAACAGTATGTACTTGAATATGTTTTTGCAACATTTATATGCTTGTACGATCGGCCCAAATGATACTACTATGTACGTCGGCTTAATTCTGAGTTGTACTTCTGAGAAGGGAAATTATTTTTTGCATAAAACCATTCTCTATCTATGTCACAGGATTCATCATCATCACTATTAATAAAATTATTTTATCGAAGTCTTAAATCCAAATGTTTAGTACTTACGTAATAAGCAATTGCTATTTTCATCTTCACAACATTTGAAATCCCGTACTTTATTTCCATTTTGGCATAGGATGATCAAGATGGTCGTGTGTGGGTGCACAATAACAAGCAGGGATTCCAAGACTGTGAAGCATATGCATGTCTTGAGCAGTGGCTTGGGAAAAAAGCAGATGAATACTGGGACAATAATTTTGATTCACTTAGTTTGGTAATTCTATTATCATTTCTGAAAGATCGTCAAATTCTTGTTATTCCTTTAGGACTAAAATCAATATGTTGTTTTAAATTGAAGTTGCTTTCTCAATGTGGGCTGCCTTTCCAATTTATCATATTAGGTTGTTTCAAATATTTGAATTTGATAACGGTAACTTAATTAAAATTTTGAATGGTGCATGTCCTCTTATTCTTCCTTTACCTGGGAAGATTGCTGAACTTTAATTTTATTTATTCCGTAGGACAATGAGGACAACTGTGTCTACAAACCAGATTGTGAGTGGGTGCAATGTGACAAATGCAGAAAGTGGAGAATGTTGCCTCCCACCTTTGACAGCCGAGAGTTGCCTATGCAATGGTATGCTAACAGACATTTCACATTCATATATCTGTTTGAATAAATTGTGACTGATTTTTCTTTGCTTGATTGTATAAGCAATATTCTCTCTCTCTCACTCATTTATATAAATTCATATTGCTTGAATTGAATCTGAATATTTCTTGTATCATTTACAAAAAATTGTGCTATTCAAGAGAAATTGTTCCTGAGATCCCTAAATTTGGAGCTCTCATCAGTCAACATAGGCTATCAGCTTATTGTTGAGATTCTCACATTGGATGTGATATAGACTAGTTTTTATTGTGAGATGAATTGCTTACCTTTCAACTCTATTTTGCAAGGTTGAGTTAGAGACATCTCTCACCGGTTTTGTGGAATGAGTTGGACACTATCCAAATTCTAATGTCTATCATGGTATAAGAGGAAGGAATAATAGTGGAAAGAATGATTAAAATCTGATTATGATTACACTATAAGGAAACACCAAGAGATAACGACATTGTTAATTTATAAATATTTGTTGAAGAATGCACTTCAATAATTCTTATTAAGAGAAATGCTAGCAACACACTCTCTTTGATTGGTTAAAATTATTAATTCAATAATGAAACTATAATCATAATTAGTGTGTTACAGCTATATAGCGGCTCATGTTTCGTAGTGCTAGGAACCCGGAATTCTTATTGATAAGAAAAAACACTTTCATTGAGAAAATAGGAAGAATGTGAGAGAAAAACTCTCTTCCATGGTTTCCCCTTTACAACAAAGCCACTGGTCTATTCCTAAAACTTTACAATACTCAATAATCCTCCTCCTATATCCATGTATTCTTGTGCTCATATATGATACTCTCTAACCAATCAATCAACTAACTAATGCTTATAATTGTATTTTTAGTTCCTGTTCTGTTGTAATAGGACTATAGGGTTTTTTTTTATTGAGTTGTTGCTTGGTGGAGAGGTGCCGGCTGTTATAAGGCTCTCTTTTTGTGTTCTCTTTTTCCTCCTATGCGGGTTTAGTGCACCTTGTGCTAGCCTAGCTTAATAATATTTGCCGATTTAAAAAAAAAAAAAAACTAACTAACTTTCCTAACTATCCTATATTCTAATCCTAACAATACACGCCCCTCACAAAAAACCTTTTCCTCAAGGTTGAAATCTACTAAATTTTCTCATGTTTTATAGCTTTAAATATTTGAGTTCTGCAAGTTCCTTGTCTCTCTAAAAATAATGATTCATATAAATATTGATTCATCATTCAGTATTCAATCTGAATGAAGTTTCCAATTTTGATAAAATCAAACAAAACATTGCCCTTTTCTCAGATTCTCTTAATTTCACTGAACTCTAGAACTCTAATGGTTGACTTGGTCAATATCATCATAAAGGGAGGGATTAAAAAATTCAAACAGCCACCAGAGGTTTGGCATTGACCTGAATTTTTCAGAAGTTAAAGTGCAGGATTTCCTTGCAATGTCAGGATCCCCCAAAACCTGATTGTTCATCCTTGGTTGTTGCTATCGTTGATTTGAGTCGTGGCCAGTGACTGTCCCTGCAGTCATCATTAGCTCCAAATAACATTGGAACCATTATTTTTTTATGAAATGTTTTGGCTTATTTATTTTTTGTATATTGTAGAATATAATCTTTGGAAATATTAAAGGAAGAATAACAATATCGACGAAAGCAAATATGATTGCCTGTTTTGTGGATTAGTTAATTATGAACTCTTGCTATTTTAGGTTCTGTTATATGGAGCCTTTCAAAGGTAAATGTGCAGACGCTGAACAGAAGGTGAAGCCTGGCATAGTTGCTGTTTCCACGAAGCGATCAGGATATGATTGCATGCTGAAAGATTCTTGTAGTATCAAGATGGAACCTGATGCTGATGTTTCTGGAACAGGTTAGACCTTAAACATAATTAAACTACGAAATTGGCCCATTATATTTGCAATACATTGTTAAAAGTTCTATACATAAATTCTAATATGTTGGATATAAAATTTGATGTTGTGCCTTTCAAATATTTATCTTACTCTTGCAAATGGCCAGGCTTAAAATTTAAATTAAATATTCCCATCCCTACATCAAATGAAATGGTGTAAAGTTTAGTGAAGATGGTATATTATTTTTTATAGAAATTTATGCTTCATTTTTAAATCCGCAGCAGTTTAATCGACAGAATAGATGATATTTTGCAAGTTTTTTTTTTTCTTTTAAAATCCTTCCTGACATCCAGCCACTAAAAAGTTGCGTCACTTTGGTTAGTAGTATCAACTATCAATATACTTACGTGTGAACATAGGTATTATGTAATTTATATTGTGATTACGGTTACTAAATATATGCTGATTTTTTATTTCATGAGTATGTGTGACCTTTATTATGTGTTATCTCAACTTGTAGATGACAAATTCGTCAATTCTGAGTATGTACAACATCCAACCTTGAAGCGGTTGAAAAAGGGACTTCCAAGACACGAAGATGCCAAATCTCCGTCCTTAAACAAATCAAAAAAGAGATAACCGCACAAGTCAAAACTACCACTTGAAATATATTTTTCTTTTTATTCTCCATTCTGCAAAAGTACAGGTTTTGGAAGCCCAAACCAAAATGTCCGCCAATGACATAATCTCAAAACCTTGGAGTTCTCTGTTTTGGCGGGTGATGTACAGGCCACCAAATTGTTCAACATATTGGAACACTAACTAACTTCCGATTGTATTTTCTGTGCGCACAAGCCTATCGAGTTCTAGCTTTTGATAAATGCTTCTTCAACGATTACAGTTTTTTTGTTTTGTTAACCCTAAAGGAATATGACCTTGATAATCTAAAGTTCGGCTGAAATGTAAGTAAAGTTTGGCCAACTTTGGATGAATGCTTTTCAACATGCGAATATTATTGACTCAAATTCCTTGCATTTATAACATCTCACATTTGCATGTTTTAACTGATCTCAACTGTTGATTTAGGATGATCTTTAAATAATCTTCAAAGTTGATTTGATATTGGATGGCCAAGATCAATAAATGTGTTTTGATAAATGTTTCTTCAACAATTACATTTATTTGTTTTGTTAACCCTCTGGTTCCTAAAGGAAAGACTAAGATAATCTGAAGTTTGGTTGAAATGTAAGTAAAGTTTGGTTAACTTTAGATGAATGTTTTTCAACATATGAACATTATAGACCCAAATTCTTTGCATTTATAACAGCTCATATCTACATGTTTTAATTGATCTCAATTGTTGATTTAGGATTATTTTTAAATAATCTTTGAAGTTGATTTAATATTGAATGGCCAAGATCAATAAATGTGTCAGACATTTACTTACCGGAATTAAAATCCTTTTTAAACTAAGGAAATGCACTTTAATATGATATGATAGGGAACAATAGTTCCCATAACAACTTGCAAACGAAGAGGAGCATATCCAAGGGGAGGGTTGGAAAGACGCTGAACTCCATGTGGTTGGCTGTAAGCAAAATTTTGCCATACACTCTACAACACCATCCACTCTACAACACCATTAATTTCCCCATGAATTGAGAGATCTTTACCAGCCTCACCTTGGAAATATCATAAGACTATCGTCAAAATTCTGACTTAAATCTCAAAATTCAATCGCATCAAAATCGTGAAATCCATGCAAAATCGTAGGATTTTGAAGGTTTTTTTTTATTTTTTACATAGGTCAATTTTGACTTGATTCTTCAATCAACCCAGTTTGTACATGTGACCTGATTCGATAAATAAATAAAAGACCCAATTATTTCTAGGTTGTTTAGCATTATTATGACTACTAAAGAATATTTGACATCTAGGTTTTGAGTCATTTATGTATAAGTATTTTGTGGACTTTAAATTTTGAGTAATTTATGACTATATACAATTTATAACATATATTTAGCATTATTTTTGTTTTGATAAAATCCATCGATTTTGATTGCGATTTTTCGATTTTGCAATCCTATATTTATTCTACAAAAGTAGTCGAGTAAAATCCTTCAATTTTAATTGCGATTTTACGATTTTCGATTTTGTTAATCCCTGAAGCTAAATCCCGATTTTTACAACATTGCCTACAATCACTTATGCACAAATGAATAGTCAAGGTGAGAAGGCACACAACCATGAACCACAAGCTTCAACAACACCATCAGGTCACATTTTGCCATATTTTTACGAACGCCCGTGCTCCAAATAACCTCAAACGCAGTGATCACCCCGCACATCTCCGTTGTAAGAGCATTAGAAGGCCAAGATTGCTCATTAATTAAACTACCTAGTACCTAGATAGTGACCACAATGATCTCTATAAAATCCAACACGAGAAGCTTGGTGTCTTAGAAGACACACTGATTCATCCCCACTAAACCTCCCAAGATTATTTTTCTAATCTAGCATCCAAGGGCCGAAAGCATCTTCTTTTAGCCCCAACACCATTGTCACCTTTTGCACCTGACAATTTGCGTATATTATGCATTATCCCTACCAATTTCGCTAAGCTCAGTAACCAGGGGTAAATCTATAAAACCACAAGCATAGTATTGTCACAGTTCTCACTCCCTCGCTTTTGGAAATCATAATAACAGTTCTCTTCAACATCGCTTTTTCTTGTACGATCATCAACTTTTTTATGGCAGGTCAATTATACGCCGCCGCAACAACCACCTACTCTTCTCTTCTCCGCCTTCCTCCTCTTCCCTTTTCCCTTTCACAATTTTATCATTTTTTTTCAAAGCTTTTTATATCGGTTCTTATCATATGTTTCTTTTTGACTTGTATTGTTTGAGTAATTGGTATCTTTACTGAAATTGAATTTAAATTTTCAGCATTCAATTTGAAAATTATGGTTATCTCATTTGCGAATGTTAATTTTTCAATTGTGGAGACCTATGAAGCACCGTAATAATTTGATAAAATGAACTATTTGAATGTGGACACACAGTCAATCAGACGTTTTCGTTAGTCCTACAGAGGTGGCTACATTATATGTTATCATGTGTCATTACTTGTTCTTTTTATTTTTTATGTAAGACTTTACTAATTAGGTACTTCACAGTTGGATTTGAAAATCTCTGCACATTACTGAATTTTTGTGTATGTGGTCTGGCTTTCGAATCCCTGCAAATGCTGAGAAGCCGGAATGGTGGTGGAGGACTTTATCCTGTATGCCTTATCTAATAGCATTGCAAATGTCTGCAGCTGGGTATTATCTAGAACCTTTGCTTGATAAATTCAAATTATTTGAAAATGTGATCTTCTATATCCCAGGAGCTGTCAACCGATTACCGACCTGGTTCCCTATATTATACTGCTATTTGGCTATCATGGTAATGGTTAAAAACAAGGACTTCCCCGTTATCTTCAGATTCCATGTAATGATGGGAATGCTATTGGAAATTGCTCTGCAGATAGTATGGGTTGCAAGCAATTTTATGCCACTTCTACACTTCAAGGGAACACTTGGGATGTATTACTGGGCTGGTGTAGCGTTGGCATATATTGTCATGATCATCCATTCCATCAGGTGTGCTCTTCTTGGTACTTTTTCGAACGTCCCGGTTATTAGTGAATCAGCTTTCCTTCATTCCCTACTTAATATAGGAGGGATCCAGTGGCCATTTTAGGAAGTAGCCAAGAGCATATTTGTAAACTATATGTGGTTTTGTAGTGATAGGAAGGATTGTCGTTATTGTTTGTAGACTGTAGTTGACATTTTATTCCATTATATAAAGAGACAAGGGTTATTGAAATTTCGATAAGGATTCTAATAATTGCACTGTTGTTTTTCTTGTCTCTCCCTCCCAAATTCACCTGCACGGCATACACAAACCGAAAGCTTTGATCGATGGCCAGTTTTGTGAATACATATCATCCCACAACGGCGCATACGTATCATGGTCTTATTGGTTTCCCTCATTTCCAATGTGAAATGATTTGTATAAATTATTTAGCTTGTGTTCTCTTGATGACTTAAATTAATATGCATTTTAGCTATTTCAAATTTATAGTGTCATACTTTACTGAATTAAATGTATCAGAGGACGTATTTAGCTGTGAGGAAAATTAATTCAGCTTAATGCCAGTTCTGCTTCTGAAAAATCGTGATTGATAGAGGTGTAATGATATTCAGAGCCATGCATTATTTATTTTCTTACTTAACATGATATTTTAATTTTATGCTTCAGATTGGCCTATGATTATATTATATTTGAATTATTTGAGGTGTTTTGAACCAAGCCCCTGTTTACCAGGGAGAACCTTCTTGGTGAAGCTATTATATTTCTGTTTTACTATAAAAACTGCTATTGGAATACATAATTCAGATTAGAATGGTTAAGATCTTGATAGTTTTGCATCAATTATCTCATATAGTTAAATTGTTCTATTATGTGTTCTTATTTTGTTTGTGCCTGATGTTTTTTAACAATCCAACTTGTCCGAGGTTGTAGTTAAGCTAAGATCCTGTTCACAGGGTGAACCTACTTCGTGTTGGTACATTTCCAACGACATAAAGAGATTAAACTGAAGTTCATTAGTGTTATGGTTTATTACTTTTGAATTCAAGTATTTTGGTATAGAATTCTTTAGTTTTAATCTAGTTTTATTTAGTTTTAACTATACTCTTTTCCATTATGAATTGGTTTAGAGTCCTGAATAAACTCGAAGATTGTGTTGTCTATCAGCTTCATCTTTTGGTAACCACGAGAATGGAGTTAAATATCAGCACAACCTTTCTTTATAAGCTTGATCTTGTAAATTTAAAATAAGCCTTAAGTTTGTAACTATTAGTATTTGTTAAAGAAGTTGGATTAAGTTAAAAAATAGAAAGGGTTTCGTCGTGATGATTATAAAGAATTCCTCGTACTGAACGCTATGACAGACATGACTACACTCATAGAATATGAGCATCACCCTCTTTCTATCATTCTATTTGGTTTATTGTGGTTTGAAAACATAAATAATATGTAAGGGAGTAATTTGTTGTTTTTCGAAGCATCATTTACATCATGAGTGCTTTCTTTCCAATTAATTCCTCATATAGATTGAGTGGTGTTTAAAGCCCTGTTCAAAATATATTGAGATTGGGGTTACGCACACCTCCATATTATAAGAAGTCTTTGTTTCAACTTTTAAATGACAGTATTTATTTCATCATCATTCTTGTTAGTGTGATTGAATACATTTCTCTTTACCTCTTCACGAATTCTGGAGCTAGCAATGTGAACCCTCATTGAATTGTTGTCATTACATTGTTGTGGTGGTTGGAACTTATGGAGAAGAATGAGTATGATTGGTTTATAATTTCCTTGCTTCTCATGCTATAATTTCCTTGCTTTCTCTCACTCTCATTTTTTTATCCCTCCAGAGAACCAAACCCCTCCAAGAATTCGATATCCCTCAAAACCTACGACCAAATCAAAAATGTATCTGAATCAACAACCACAAAAAACAGAAATAAAAGTTGGTCTACATATCAGGTACCAATGTCCATTATGCTAACTAGGTTCAGACGGACACGGTGTCCGTCTGTCCGTTTTTAATACATAAAAATTACGAATAGTAGTTTTTAGGAAATTTTTTATTTTGTATAATTTTTTTTTTATTATGATTCAAATTATATGTATAGATGTTTTGCACTTTCATGTTGCAACAAACTATTCTTAACTTGTTAAAAAAAAACTATATTTACTTTTGAGCAAACTATATTAACAGAGATTTTTATGAAAGACGTGTCTAGTGTACAACACGACATTGAGACATGTGATTATCTTCAATTAATTTACCTTTACAAAACTTTATCATTGTCGGTGTAAGTGTCGTGTCTGGTATGTATAAAATCAAATTTTGAGAACATGTCTTTGACTAGTCTATGTATGTGCTTCATAGGATCAAAGCGATTGTGGTTTTCAATATGTATGATATCGAATTTTGAGAACATGTCTTTGGCTAAATTACCCAAGTTGATACAGAGTTTGCAACACTAGCCACTGAGCTTGCTGGTGAAATGTATACTTCGTTTGGAATATAGAATTGCTCATTAATTATTATTTTTTAGAAAAATGGTTTGCTTGAATTGTTAGTGCTGTCTGAATGCCTAATGCTAATGTTGGATGAAGATGAAGAATTGATATTGTTGATGATGACAAGATTTTATACTTTTAGACGGTGTTGTTAAATAGTGGCTATAGCGCTATTGCATGGCGGATTTTGAACAAATTGCTATTGTTCCACGGTACGCTATTTAGTAAAAAATATTGCGAAGTACCAGCTATAGCTGCGTTATTGCTATGTTGCATTGTGGAATTTGAACAACCCGACATTTGCCGCAATCTGCAATTGACAGCATTGCTTTTAGAAGATTTGAAATGGGGAGCAAACCATCGTTTCCCTAAGATCGTGAAGCACAACATAGTCGTGTTTACTAGTAATTCTTCCATTTGGAGAATCTGACCTTAGACTTCATTCTATAATAACATTTTTTACCGGTAATTCTTCATTCTGGACACTCTTCACCTTCTTTTGCAATGTATACATATGCTAGAATTTACAACTCTACTACTATTGTAAACTTGAAAGGATAGAGGTGTATGAAGATTTATTTACTTTATCATATGGTGATGATTGTCTAACCGTGTAAAAAACTTTTGGCATTGTATTCTTTTTGGATAAATTTTGGCGGTGCATGCAAATTAAATCTTTTTATTTTTTGTTAGAGACAATTTAATTCAAAGATATGCATGGCCCTAAAAGCTAACTTCAACGTGTAAAGTTATTTTGCAACTTATTTTGGAGGCTATATAGATAAACTTATTTCTTTTAATAGGTAGTCTCACTCAACTTATTCATTAAAAAATGTTAAACTGTGTCTTTAAGGTATAAGTTAAAAAGTTGGATCTTTTTAACAAGTGCCCTAAGGGCACTCATTAAGGATTTCTAATAAAGAATTTATTCTTTAAAAAGTCAAAAACTCCAACTTCCAATACATTGATTTCATAAACTTTGACAAAAACTTATTATTTAAAGTTACTAAACAATGCCCTAAGGGCACTTGTTAACATTTCCCTAAAAAAAAGTTAAATATAGAAGTTTTTCTTGAAAATTATGCATTCAATGTCTTAAAAGTTTCCAAAGTTATATTTTCAATATAATACTTATTTTTTATTTTCATTTTAAGTTTATTAACTTGTGACCTAAGGACACACGACATAAAAGTTTATGCATTCAATGACCCTCTGTTTTATTTTGTCATTTTTACAATGTTTTGTAGAAAGTAAATTTATTGCTCAACCCTTCTTTTGTCAGGTAGTCTAATGATAATCTCTTTATTTTAAGGAAAATGTTAACTAGTACCACGGGGCACTGGTTAAGGAAACTAAATATAGTATAAAAACCTTGGAATTTATGTAATTAAAGTTAAAAAAACGTAAAGAATTATGTTTTCAATGCAAATATTTTCTCTGACGTACGTAGCCTATAAAACTGAATTTACAAAGACTTATTTTATTAAAATAATTGAAAATGATAAGGGGGGACAAGAGCAGAACATGAGATAGAGCGTGAAAGGTGCAGCCGAGTTTTGCTGGCATTGCCTCTCTTATCATGTCATAATCCTCAACCAAGTAACAAATTTTATTCTCATAACTGAAATAAGAATAATTTTTTTGCACAAAGTATACTATAACATAACTATAAGAAGCTTCAGGGGCTAGCTAGATAACGTTACTTCCCTCACATGTTGTGTTATCCATATTCCATACTTGCATTGCGGTTAATACGTAGAAGGGACGAGAAGCACGAGTGAGTGATATGAAATATATGTGTGAAATGAGTGAGAATCACTCTATTCACGAAGAAGTTTGTTTTAAAAAAGGCCAAATATAAATCTTATTTCTAATTATTAAAATAAATTTCTTAAATATAGTTGTAAGTTTAACTCCATAGTTGGTAGAGACGTTACATTATATATGTAGAGGTCGGGTTCGAATTTTGAACATCTCACTTGTTCATATTTAAGAGATGAATTTCTAACTACTGTGTTACTTGACAAAAAAAATATTTGTTAATTATTATTATATATAATATATTCTTAATTAATAATATTATGGCAATGAGTACATTATGGGTAGAGTACTACAATGTCTTTCCCCATATCCGCGTTTGTAAAAAATACCCGCTACCCAAGTCTGTACCCTCGTGGACAACAACTTTAGTGTCTTTCTCCATACCCTATGGGCACCTTAGTGCCCATACTCGGATTCATTACCCGACTATGAAAAACAATAAAAATATCACAATTGAAATAAAACTATGGTTCAAAAAATTCCAAATCAATTCATAAAATAGTACGAATCGTAGTATTTAACAAAATAAAATACATCCAAAACATCCTTCAAAAATTGTATATCAGAAGGAATGATCGGTTATTGTATTAAGTGATTTTTAGGTTTAGAGGAATAATAACTAGACATAGTTTTTGCGACAAAAATACGACACTGTATGACAAACACAAACCACACGAGCCTTCTCTCACACACACATGTGTTCTCCATCTCTCACCGGCAAACCATCGGCCTCCGTCGCCGTCATCACTCTTGCAACTGTCGTATCTCTCTGTCATTTATCTCTTGTTCGCCTAAGCTCTTCCTTTCCCGCAACTTTCTCTTCTCATTTCTTGGTCAGAGACAAGCTTCAACAATGGCAGGTCAGAAACCTATTCAGGTCATTGTCATCATCGTTTTTGTCAATGAGATGACGGGCGACTACAATTCTGTTGACGGCGTTGGTGATGGATGACAGCAAGGAGAAAGTACCACTAAAGAAGGGACGGAGAAGGAAGGATCGGGGACAGAGGACCAACGGCGGAGGGCGACGGTGGTCGGGAATTTGAAAGGAGTGGATGATGGATTGAAAAATTGGAAGAAGAAAGAGGATGAAGAAGAGGAACAAAGAGAGAATGCGCACAAAGGAGAGAGAGAAGAAAGATCATGTATGGTGGTTTTACAAAACTGCCCTGGATTTAAGGTTGAAATGTCAAAATTGCCCATTGGGTTAATATTGTGTCAAAAAATTTGTTCAAATTATCATTTTTTTAGGTTTATGGCTTAGGTTTAAATAGCTAAATAAATAAATAAATTAATTATACACTAAAAATAAATAAATTATTTATCATATTATATGAATATGCATATGTGGGTTGTGAGATTGGACAATATAGTACATTTACCCGTACTCATACCCATTTAAATTTGCGAGTAATACCCGGATTCAAGCCTATGCGAGTTGCAGGACTGGACAATATAATACATTTTTCTGTACTCATATCCATTTAAATTTGTAGGTAATACCCAGATCTAAGCCTGAGCCTGTGAAAATGGGATTTTACCCTACCAATTATGGGTATTTTTTGCGGATCCCCATCGGAAAGGTCAAATTGCCATCCTAAATATTAAGCATCTTAGAAAGATAAAAAACAAAATTAAATATATTTGTGTGGAAGAAACATATATATAAAATAAACGAAGTGGAATGTATTATTAATTATTATCTCATCTTAATATATAAATGTTAAAATGGTATTTAGAATTTAGATAGTTAAAGGAGTTTATGGAAGATGTAGCAGCAGGTGGGTAACATGTACATGAGCTTAGCTTGATGGTGAGGGGACAGATATTGCCACAACACGTGACCCATGAATGTGATATTATCATCAGACTATATAGATCATATGATAAATAAAAAAAGGGAGTTACTATTGTGATTGATTTGAATTAGTCTCATGACCATGAACACGACCCCTCACAACATTAACAACCATAATATAATAACCGTATCATAGGGAAAAATTAATTAGTTAAATTTATTCAAAATCATTTAAATGAGATGACACATATCTCTTATAATTTAATCAAAGTCTTAGTTCAAATTTAATTGTATGTATACATCAACTTTGAAATTCTTATAAAATTTACCATCTATCTTGATATTATATGACTCGAGAAATTAGTCTCACACTCTCATTAACCGAGACTAATATAATCAATGTGGTTGTGCCGCGTTGTGTGTTGCTGAAAAGTGAAATGATATTGGCGTGAATAGTCACTTTGCCAGCTGGATACACCTATGGACGTGTCCCCCTTCCCAACACTTACACATGTCTCTTCCATTTTATTTTCACTTTCTTTCTCCGCTTCTACTTCTTGTTTTTGCTTCTGGTTATAGAAAATATGTGTTTTTAACGAGTGTCCTAGGAACAATGGTTAAAAATTTCATTAATAAAAACTTTGTTTTGAAAATACAAATTTTTACTTTTTTCTTAGTAATAATTACACCACTTTCCGATACACATTTTAGTACTTTAACCAATGTCACAAGGGCAATGGTCATCATTCTTCTACCAAATTTATATAGATGTATTTTTTTAAAATTTAAGGGTTAATTAAGTTTTTAGTCCCTATAAATATTCACAGTTTTGTTTTTAGTCCCTACAAAATAAAATCACATTTTTTAGTCCCTATAAAATTTTCTATCGGCATTTTTAGTCCATATAAATTTTTCTATCAGCACTTTAGTCCCTATAAAAAAATTTCACCAACAGTTTTAGTCCCTAAAATGCTTAAAGAAAATGTCACATAGACTAAAAAATGTGATTTTATTTTGTAGGGATTAAAAACAAAACTGTGAATATTTACAGGGACTAAAAACTTAATTAACCCAAAATCAATAATAAACCTTGAATCTAATAAGGTTATATGATATTTCATTAAAAAAATGGTTACTTTATAAAACATTTTCTTTTGTGAAAATATAAAATTCTCAAAGGTTACAATACTGCTGCATTTTTTTTTAACTTATATAACTTTTATATAAATTATGATTTTTTTTATCGGAATTTGAACCTCAGATCTTACATTTACTATTCATTGTTTTTACCAATTGAACTAAACACACGAGGACATAAATTATGATCCGCAAATAAATAGGATGAGACTTGCTTTGTTAAAACTATTAATTTAAACTCATTAAAAAAATATTGAATTTATTTAAATAACATTTATATTATAATGATTGTTATGATATTTAATGTATAAAAATTAACATTATCCTTTTTTATTGTATTTTTGAAATTGTGATCATGGACTCATGAATTCGGACCAGGATTTGCTGCTATTGAAAACTGACGCAGTTAGACACAGTTTTCATTTGAGTCATTGGATTAGATTACAACATTGTAAATTTTGTGGCACAAATTCATTCAACGGCTGGAATTAAAACCGTGGGAAGAATAACCGCACCAAATCCTAATCCCATAGATTAAAGTAATAAGTGATTTAGACAATCTTATGTATCTCATAGATTCTTGCATATCAAGATGAAAGTGAAAATTTTGTATTTGTAATGATGACATAATAACCTACAAAAGTTTTAATTTTATATTTTATCCAAGAATAGTGTAACAAATTTGTCACTGAACTAGAAACTTTTATCTATTTTTTAACTATGGAATGAGAAATTATTATTAATAATTGTGACATTAATGCTGATCTGAAAAAGTCAAACTCCTTTTAATTTAATAAAAGAAAGAAAGTATACAACATATCTTATATTTTTCCTAAAAAAGACATATTTTATATTTTAAATTAAGTTTTTTTTTTAAGGAAAATTAAGTTAAAAACTTGATTAGAAAGAAGAAAAAAGACCTGGTGTAGTTACTCTAGTTTTGCTCATTGTGGTATGGTATGGTATGTTGTAATTAGACTAAATCCGAAAATTTCGGAATGTATTAAGAAAAGCCGCACTTATGTCATAAATCAGGTAATTAATTTAAAAACCGCGGGCGTGACAGAAAAACCAAAACAACACGCTGGCATCCATTGTTATTACACTAACTACCTAAGGGTATATCCGTCATTACTCAAAATAACGCATAAGACAAAACATACAACAACTAGAAAAACAACAACAGAAAAACAGAACACTACTGGAAGAAAGAAGAACAAGAATTGCAAAAAAACTTGTGAGAGAGAGCACAAAAATCAAACCAATTCAGATCCTTAAACTTTAAGGACTTTCTTCTCTGTTCTGTCGTTTTGTGTCAAAAAACTTGTTTTTTTGTTTGTTTTTGTTTTGCAGAAACCTATGTTTTTATGCGTTTTTATGTTAAAATGCTAAAAACTGTCTGAAAAGGGAAAATGATACTAGAAAATGGTTTAATTTTCAATTGGGTTTTCATTTTGATGTTAAAGTTTTGAACTTTTTGAGTTTTTGGAATCTGGGTTGTGAAAAAAAAAAATGGAGTGTTGGAATAGTGTTGATGGTGTGGTTGAAGAGATAATGAGGATTCATAGATCTTTACCTGTTAGACCAGGGATTGATGAAGTTGAAGCAGCAAAAGGGTTGATTTTGAATGTTGAAAAGGAAGATCAACTTAGGTTTGATTCTATAGGTAGACAGAGTAGAGGAAATGATGTACCTGATGAACTTTTCATGATTTTGCAAGAGATGCAGAAGAATTTTGTTTGTTTTCAGAGTAATGAACAGAAAAGGGAAGCTTTGAAACTTCTTGATCTTGAGAATGTTCATTCACTGTTTGATGAATTGATTCAGAGAGCTTCTGATTGTGTTTCAAATCCAAGTGGTGGTTCTAGTGGTTCAAATTCTAGGAAAATTGGTTATTCTAATGGTTCTAATGGTTCTGCTTCCACGGTTTCGACGAATTTTTCGAAGAATTTGGCTTCTGGTTCTGGTTCTAGAAGTGGTTTTGATAAGCAGGTTCCTTCAACTGCTGTTTCTTCTACCTTGGTTCGTGTGGAGAAAGATGTTTCTGCTAAGGGTTCTGAATTGTTTACAAGAGATGATAGTTATGTGAGCAAGTCCAAGTCTACATTTTACCATAATGGGTTTGGAATTGAAACAAATTTCTCATCCAAACCACAAATAATGGATTCATCATTGAAATCCACAACTGCTGCAGGTATAATATTTCACTATTGCAATTTTGTTATTTATATTATTGTTTGTTTGGATAGCCATATTCAAGGTTTTAAACCATGGTAGTAGTAATGAATAATGATAACAATCGGTTGCGTCGCTATTCTTGATATCGTTGAGAACTGTGGTCTCTAATGTTGCCTCAATTGCGGTCGCGTTTGACTTTGATGGAATGTTGTGCTGATGGAATGTTGTTTTGTAGGTCAAGATGGTGATAAGTTGAGTTTGATTAAACTTGCTAGTCTAATTGAGGTTTCTGCGAAGAAAGGAACCCGTGATCTCAAGCTCCAGGGCAAGTTGATGGACCAAGTTGATTGGTTACCTGATTCTATAGGGAAGTTATCTAGTTTGGTCACTCTTGATTTATCAGAGAATAGGATTGTGGCTATACCTTCCACAATTGGAGGCCTTTCTTCATTGACCAAATTGGACTTACATTCCAATAGGATCACAGAGATTCCTGATTCTGTTGGAAATCTCTTAAGTCTTGTTCATTTATATCTGAGGGGAAACAGTTTAACGACCTTACCGGCTTCTGTGAGCAGATTGATACGTCTAGAGGAGCTTGATGTGAGTTCAAATCTAATTTCAGTACTTCCTGACTCTATAGGGTCACTTGTTAGCCTCAAAGTGTTGAATGTGGAAACTAATGATATCGAAGAAATTCCACATTCTATTGGTAATTGCTCTTCCCTTAGAGAGCTTCATGCTGACTATAATAAGCTTAAGGCCCTGCCAGAAGCTTTAGGGAAGATTGAGAGTTTGGAGATTTTGTCTGTGCGGTACAATAACATCAAACAACTACCTACAACAATGTCAACATTGATAAACCTGAAGGAACTTAATGTGAGTTTCAATGAGCTTGAGTCCGTGCCTGAGAGCTTATGTTTCGCTACCTCTCTTGTCAAGATGAACATTGGAAACAATTTTGCTGACATGAGACACTTACCTAGATCAATTGGGAACCTCGAATTGCTCGAGGAAATGGATATCAGCAATAATCAGATACGTGTTCTTCCTGACTCGTTTAGGATGCTCACAAACCTACGTGTCTTGCGAGTGGAAGAAAATCCTCTTGAGGTTCCACCTAGAGAAATAGCTGAGAAGGGAGCACAGGTATTTTTTATTACTTTGTTTTGTAATCTAGTTCATTTTTATATATTTTAATTTAACGAAGATGTTTATGTTTTTTAAATCTCAAATTTATTGTCTTGGTGCATCTTAGGCTGTTGTGCAGTACATGGCTGAGTTTGTGGAGAAGAGGGATAAGAAAGATGTTAAACCACAGCCACTTAAGCAGAAAAAGAGTTGGGCTAATATCTGCTTCTTTTCAAGGAATAACAAACGAAAGCGTGACGGAGCTGATTACGTGAAAGCTTGATTTCCTGTAAAGACACATCAAGAACTGATTCCATTAGTAAGTTTGAGTTGTTTTACTTTTTCAATACATCGATAAACGACTAAACTAGCATTGAATATTACTTCTGAACTCGTTATAGGATTTGAATTTGTTTAGAAAAAACTTATTTGCGACTTATTTGAACTTATTTTATGACAAGTACTGAAGCAAGGCAAGTATTAGAAAGAGTTTATAAAAATAGTATGTGACATATTCGTAAGCTGTTTCAAGAAGCTCGGTGTGATAGCGTATAAAATAGTTTACAACTTGGAAACAATTAACTACATTACTTCTTTTATTACAAAGAGTTTATACTATAACACTTAAATAGTACACACTTGTTCAACAAGTGTATGCAACCTTAATCTAAATCTTTGTTGTTCATATTAACCTAGGTTCACCATATGTGGCATGGCTATATTTCTTCGGTGGGAATCATAGCAGAGAAGGGAACGTTCGGCTGCCGATATTCTCTCCATTTTCGTGTTTGGCAAGGATTGAGAAAATAGAGACAAAACCAAATATCTTTCAGTCTAAGGTCATACATGGATGATGGGAGAATGAATTGACAGCATTGGTTGGCTGTTGCTACAATTCCATTTGAATTGGCGGCACAAATTTGTAGATTTCTTGTTGAATATTTTCTGATTTCTTTTTGAACTTTTCCATTTTATTTCATTTGAATTTCTGTTGTCTTGAAATTAGGAAGTGTACACAATCCAACAGGAAAATAGAGATGATGGAGAGAGAAAATGAATGTGATTATGTACAATTGAACCTTTAATCCATTGTTAAATGATTCATAGTTACTGTTACTGATTGTTATTATGTAAAGTTAAACTTTACTTTGCTGGAAATTGAATATTCTATTGAAGGACTAGTACTATAATAATAACATTGAAAAAGAGCTAGCTTGATGTATCACACTTGATTAATATTATCTAATTGCTGACCAAGCCATCTTTGGCTCATTTAATCACGTGGGCAGCTGGAGAATATTCTTACTTTTTGTATGTTTATGATGTTAATGTTAATCATAACCTAGGAAAATGTTACTTCAGCTACTTATTAGTATAAGAAAAAAATTTATTATAGATTTTGATCCTTAGTATAACAAAAAGAATATGTTAAATAAAAAATTACTCATTTTTATTAGTTTTGTTTTTTTGTTTTGCTCAAAAAATTATTTAATAATATAAGCAAAGGAAAATGTGAAATATTTACCTCAAACCGTCACTAAATTTAGTGAAGATAGAAATAGAGAGAATTTCTTTCCTTAACTAGCTAAAAGAAAAAAGAAATTTGAGTTTATCTAATTGCGTATACTAGTGTAGAAGGGGGTCCATTTGAATATAATAAATTCCTGGGTTCAGCCCTGGACCGAAGGGAATAGTACTGTTATTTATGAACAAAAGATGGGGAAAGGTTTGGAGGTTTGCTAGCTAGTTGTACAGTATCCTAGCTGGTGCTAATTATTGCTCTCTCATTTTGTTGTATTATGTATCACACCTCTATATTGCCATACACATTCGTGAATTCATGGATAATAAAGGAGCATTTGTCATCAAATCATTGAAAAATAAAGGAGCAAAATAAGTTAGAGGTTAAACTTCATCAAAATGATTAGCCTCTACTATAAAATATTGGTGGAAGTACAAACATCTTAAATCAATTTGATTTTGGTATAAGTGCTTTTTTAGCTTTTATTTCATGTCCATATGGTCTATAATGGAGGGTACTTGAAAACTTACCACCTTTTTAAGCTCTCAATTAGAGATGATCTTAGTGACAATTGCTTAAACATTTTTACATGTTTATAATTAGTATGCTTTAGAAAAACTTGTTACAAGATATTTAGAAGACAATAACACATGATATTTGATAAAAAGTTCAATCAATTGAATTTAAGTCTTCGATTGCAGAGTAGTTTGATTTTTTTATATATTTTTTTAAAAAAAGCTAAATTAGCCAACGCAAATTGGCATTAGAGATAATTGAATCTGAGACCTAGAGAAGAAGCATACTTCCAGAGGAGGAGAACTGTTTTTTTTATATGAGTTTTGCTAGAAGCCACCTATGAATGTGTCTTTTAGCAAGTCACACCTTAAGGTGTGATTTCTACTTTTTAGTTATAACTTTTGCTAAAAAACACCTTTATAAAAATTAGTTGGTTTGTTTTAGCAAAGAGAAATTATATTTATACAACCATTTTATGACAACTTTCTCTCTCATACTCACATGTTGTTCTTTTCCTCTCTCTTCATTTTTCTCTCTCCATTGCTTTTGACCAATAAGAAGAGAGAAACACAAAGTTGTCATCAAGGTTGTCTTCTAATAGATGTACATATATCATTACTCTTTAGCAAATGCTCATAGAATAACTTACTAAAAGACATCTTCATAAAAAGTGTCTACTAGCAAAACCCTTTTTATATTATTCATAAAAGATTAGAGTTTACAATGTACAATTAATTTATTTTTTTTAGGAATTAATATTTAAAATTTTAAATACCGCCTTCCAAATTATAACACTACATGATGATTATGTAAAGAAAATTATAAAAATGACAATTTATCAGCGGAAATAGACTAATCAGACGGAATAGTCTATTCCTTAAAAATATTTGCCAAAATTGACTGTGATCCAAACTTTTAGAATGAATTATTTGCCAATTTGGCATTAGTTTTGGCAAATACAAGTCCTTTTCAATCTTCCCAAATTGCCAACGTTTGAAAGTTGGGTGGTCTAATATCACGTCATTAACAATAATAATTGAAAAATAATTCTTGAACATAATGTTAATGTTGAATGCGATCTTTATATGAATTTTGAGAATGTCTAAGAGTTATAATATCTATATAGAGTAAGAGATAAAGATTTTTATTTGACAAAGAGATAGAGATGGTCAAAAATAGATAATATCGATATTTTTAAGTTCAAATAAGGCTGTAATCAACAAAGAGATAATTAGGAATTGTGTTTACATGAAATTAAAAAATCATATTCTGAATTCTCTAAAGTATAGTTCATCTCTGACGTTTAGGAGCGTTAAACCTTTTAGGGAGAGTTTGTTGCTTATTTGGATCCACAAGACTCGAGAGATTAATCTTTGCTATTGTGGGCGGAGAATACTTGATTTATACAGAAAGGGGTCCACAAAATCATGCAAGACAGCTTTTTCCTAACGCTGGCAACTAGGATGAGGATGGTGGCCAATAATTCCTTCCTTCAATTCAATCAAATATAAATAAATGTCAAACACATACATGTGGGACTGACCAAACCAATAGATTCAGCTCTTGGTTCTTATTCACTTAATTGTCCAATTTGTGAGAGTTAAAAAAACATTACATGTGGTGGCGTATTATAATTTTGGACACCTAAGTGGTGGTGCATTCAAACATGTTTTTAATTGTAGTAATTTTTAAACATTTTTATTTGTAAGATAATAAGTGAAGGTAACTGTAAATCCAGGATCGTACATGTTATGCTGGTATGATTCTCTACAAAATATATAGACGTTGACATATTTGAGCTTAAAAATAAAAGGAAAAAAATGGCAGTACTAACTTCTCTTGAGGTCTGCTTAAAGATTGAATTGATTTGTTTGAAATAGTTTATGAATTATACGAATTTAAATATGTTTATAATTGTAACACATAACTCAATAATCATTTCATTAACTTTGATAATTGAAGGCTATGACCTGCCTGGAAGTGTAAGAACCAAATCAATAGACTTGAAGATCCAAAATTGTTAAATTAGTTCAATTTTATCTCATATTTATGATCAAACAGTTTTCCAAAAGTTGAATCATATTTTTACCTTCTTATGAATGAGTTCAAATCTTTAAAACTACTAACACTTGATTACTTTCTCATAAATCTTACTAGTATGTTTGGCTTGATGGTATAGGATAAAATGAAATGTGTTAATACCAATAGTTTTCAAAAACATGGTTGTATTATTTCATATAGTTTCACTTTATTTCATTCTAATTTTTATACCACCAATCCAAACAGGGATTTGACCTTGTGCAATATTCCTTTGAGTTAGTCTAGCAATTTCAACATACCATTGGCGCCTAGCCCATAGCTTTAGGGTGCTTCCCCTAGTTGCCACTTCACTAATCAATAAACAATTTGCCTAATCAAAACCATTATGGTTAATTAATGACAGGGCAGCTTTCATGTGTAATGGGAAAGGAGAGCCAGCAAAAAATACACATGCACCATGCCTTTGTGAGATTATTTAAGGTAAGTGTCATTATTCAATGTAATCCCTCATTTTTTATGTGTACGTTTTTAAGGTTATTTTAATAAATTGAGAAGTTAATTTAAATTAACAACTTTTTAAAATCTACTCTAATCATTGACCTACTCACTTATATACTATTTTTCTTTTATAAATATAAGTGTAAAATACTCATATTTATTAGAAATAATTTAAAAAAGAGTACCTAATTACTAACGATTTTAGTGTATGAAAAACTCATATTTCAAAAGACGTTGGCAGGTGACGTATGTTGTATATACTTATAACTTATAACTTATGTACTCAAAATATTAATAATTAAACTCTGGTTTTTCTTTTGATAAATAGAAACTATTTCTCCCCACCTTGCAAAAAAAAAAAGAAAGATGATCTATGCCCATAAAATAATTGATAAGATGTTACTATTTTGATAAGACTATTTAATATAATTATAAGTTTGAAAATGGTAAATAAAAAAATAACATTTGTTTAAAAAAACTTGCAATTAAAAAGGAAAAAAAGAGAGAGAATTGTTGAATTAGTACCTCCCTTCTAAATTATACCTCATGTCATTCGAGTTTGTCTCATTTTGCCATTTTACAATATTAATGAAAGATCAACGTTTCACTTCCTATTACTCCTTGTACTCCCATTATAAGATTCTTGACAATTTTAACCCTTAAACTAGGACTTATGCACACTTAAAAAATGTTCAATTCAATAGAAAATAGAGCACTAGATAGAATGAAATTTTTAATTAATCAATCAAAGTACTACTACTAGTATTGAATAATCGGAGGGCATGATACAGAACCTGCAGGCACAAAGTTCTTCAACTTCTAACAATTGTTTAATCATTGGTCATTTCAATGAGTTTAATGAAATTGTTCATTACGTGACAATCCAATCTCTACCCAATTGAGTCACATATTTCGTAATGCGTTGGCGGAACAGTAACCAATTCAAATAAAAATTATATTAAGGTTTTATATTAAGGATAGTTGTTGTAAAGGTTCATGCTAATGTGGGAAATCTTCAAAAAGAAGAGATATTTTTTCTAAGTATAACTAGGAAACATTAAGATCTAAAAGCTTGAGGATAGGATAAGATCAAAGTTAGTTGAAAATTAGGCTTAGCTTATTTGTTGATTTAATAATTAGTTAGGTTACAGTTGGATTCTCGTGCGCCCCTCTAAGATATGGCAGCTTAGTTGGTTGCCATGAGAGTGCATGTAGATGTACAACTGTTATCAACACTTTGTTCCTACATTGGATTATAGTTTAGGTGGCTTTAAGGTAAACATAAGTGTCTCAAATCAACTATGAGGAAATTTTTAATAGAGAGAATCTAAATTCGTATTTGAAAATCGTTTGAAACTCTGACAATGATCAGTTGACGCTTCTATAAGTAAAAGTTGTTTATGATATTACTCATCCACACAATTGGATATTACTCGTCCTCAAAAATAGTAGTCAACTTTTAATAATGACAAAGATTTGATGTTCTTTTTTATTTACAATAGTGACCAAATGGAGCAGTTCGCTTGTATTTACGAAATTGAAGTTGCCTTTAATTTTGATGATTTACTTCCGTAGATGTGGGTGTTTGTGTCTTTTCCTTTTGTAAGAGTCGTAGAATTAGTAGTATTTCTCGTTACATTCCAAGCCACAAATTGGAATGGCCTTTTGAGTACTTTGTAGCATCAACTAGATAATAGAGTTTGCTTTTTTAAGTTTTTAGCTTGAGTAGTAGTAATTCAAGAATTTAACTTAGTAACAAAGTGGAAAAAATCAATGCTATTTGAGTTAACAGAATAACAGCACAAGTTAAATCACATAAAATACAACTATATGGCTTTTTGTTTTTTTCTGAAACTCTTGTTAACTTGAGAGTTACACAAATTTTTTGTTGTCATTTAAATTACCTTTATTATTATGTGGTCCAAAAATCATGTAGTGTTTGATAAAATAAAAAAAAACTCATGCTGTCTTGTATGTACGATAAAAAATACAAAGTTTGTGTTGTGTGGCAAAAAAGTCCCACGTAATCTAGAAATAAACCCTTAGCGTTTATTAAGCAGGCCAAATCTTATCTCGTAATCTAGTTTTATAAGATTGAGTTAGAATTTAAATCCAAGGTTCAATACCGATATTATTCATGGTCAAATTTTCAACACGAATATTATCCACTCGTGTAAAATTTTGATAGTCGATAACTACTACGAGCCGATTTTGTAAATATGAGTTAAACTTTGAACCCAACTTTTTAGACCAAGGATTTGATACTCATATATTCTTGTCAATGCTACTCACCTCTCACCATTCAGGTATGTGTCATTGTTGTGAGGGTTGAGAGGGAGAAAGTTGGGTCCATAACCCTACCTTATGGCTACAATTTGGCTTGACATGATCATGAATTAGGAGTTAAAAAGGACAATAGATAAAGGGGACCGACTCATTGTGCTCCAAAAATTTCGCAGTTGAAAATGACACAATACATGTCACATAGCCAATAGTGAAACCTGCACCTTCAATAGCAAACCACATCACGATGAGTTTTTAAAGCCATTTGATGAATGGTGACAACACAGTGTGTGTCCCCTCTTCAAATCTACCCTCTCGTGAGTTTATGACCTTGCTGTTACCAACATTTTCAATAATGGTGTCTTCTATGTTTCATTTGCTTGATGTTTGATAATGACAAACAAATCTAACTTGTCCTCAAATCAATTCCAAATAATTTTTTGTTGACATGGATGTTTCTATTTACATCATCTATTGAATAGTGAAATACTGAAATGTCTGTTTTTCATGTGTTAGAAATAGCATCCAAGATAAGAGTGAAAACGACCAAGATAATGTTAATGAGTAGATAACAGATTTATGAGTATTATAAAAATTCAAGATAAGATAATTGAGTGGAGCACACCAAGAAGCATGGCCAAAACCAAAAATGGTAACTTGCCAGCACAAGCATTGCTAATAAATCTTACATTTTTTTGTTTCTGTATCTCAGTATGATACATTGCTTCAACATATATGATTTCATCGGTAACCGTAAAGACTAATCTTTCGTGTCAGATAGGACAACATGGGTAGCAAAGTTCTTCCCCTAGAGTTGGACGTTGTTGCACTCACAAGGATCAGATTTTAACAGAAACCACTAGCTAGCTAAGCTCAAAAATATTTAGACCCCCTCATCCAAACATTTTTTGAGTTTTCTGAATCATATTCTACAAACTTAATGAAAGGCTATAATGACATATTTAAGAAGAAAACAAAACTTCTGCAAACTATTCCTGTGTATACAATAAAATGAGTTGCAATCATACACAGCCAACAAAAAACTGACTGCAGAACTCCATTTCTCTAAATCTAGCCAGACCCTTCTCCTAAGTCGGTTGCAACTTCACCACTAGTTGGCCTGCAAGGTTTCAAAATATTTAAATAAAATCAGAAAATAGAGTATATATACCTTTGAAGTTTAGTACTTCAGTTTAATTTAGCACATTTCCTATGTGAACCTTTGGGTGTGTACACTGTGTAGTAAGATAAATGTAGGCCACAAAATGCTTATATTTCATTTTTTTTTATGGTTGATTCTGAGTTTATCAAATAAATTTGAATGTAAATTCAAACTATTGCTAGTCAAATGAGCTAAGTCCATCCCAGCCCCTTCTCGGTCCGGTGGGCTAGCACACATAAATGAACTGGATTGGGCTGGCCTGGTTGCTACATGGACAACCAAAATTGAGCCCAATCTAAACATTAACGAGCTATGCAGCCCGATGAACTAGTTTGGTCCGTATTTTAATATTAACATTTTTATCTAAAAAAGAGATTCATTGTACAACACAACTATTCTCTTTTATCAGACACCAAAAAGGATAAATGACACGAATTATTTCTTTGGAAGACTATATTTACTACAATATGTGTGCCATTTATGTGAAATTTTGATTGATAAGGAATGCACCAACATTATGCTCATATGCGAATCAATGCAAATAAATTGTATAGTTTGGGCCATTTATTTTTTAAACAGCTCGGCCCGAAACTATTTTTTTATATTTTAATTGGACCCGCACGAAGCCCGTGGACCAGCCTTACCCAGCCCATGATTAAATACAGACCGATTGGGCCAGGCTTTATTACATACAGGACACCTATGCAAACTTATCATCAGATAACACTCTTTATGACATTATTTTTTATTTTGTTTTGCATTATATTTTTTGTCCTTAATTATTGGAGTCGGAAGATAAAGTTCACTTCTTTCTAAAGCCAAGCCTTACACATATCCCTCCATCATTCTTAATAAATAGCATCTTTTTTCCATCTCGACAGTTAAAATTTCACATATTAATACGATCAACTCCCAGAATTCACATTATCCCTTCTTCATACTTCTTATAATTTGGATTGGGTCTAACTTAACCCCATAAAACCGACCTAAAAGGTGACATATGTCTTCCACTTAAAAACGCTGTTTTGGCCATATCACATCCAATATGGGACTCTCAACACAAACCCATCATGTCTAGGAATAGACATCTATAACATGACCCGAGTAGCTCGATAACAATTGGTCCAACGGATCTAGGATAGACTCTAATACCGCCTTAGAATTCAGATTGGATCGAACTCAACCTCACACAATAGGCTTGTAAGGCGAAGAAAGTCTCCCACTTATAAAGAATACTAATACAAGATCCCAAATCCTAATTAAATAAATAAATTATAATAATAACTAAAAAATATGAAACTCATCTAAAGGGATAATCTAAGATACTATAAGATTAGAAACTAATCATATAAGATAATCTAATATACTTTAAGATATTTTCATATATTCTAACAATACCCCTTAAATTAAAGCTTACTATATGATTGCTACAGATGTATTCTTTGAAAGTGAAAAATAACCAAATAATATAATTTGATTTTGAAAATTAGCAGGGACAAATAACATATGGAACAAGAATCGAGACCAAATTGCAGCTAAGACAGATGAAACTACGAAAAAATATTGATGCCTAACTAAGGGAGACCTAGGAGCCCCAACAGGCCCTAATGGAGCAAAGAATGAAGAAGCACTAAAGGACTTATGGGCGACGACTTTTCTTAATTATTTTGACCATATCTTGAGCTCTGAATATCAGATTGAAGAGTTATGTGATGCGTTTAAAAGCAACGAGAATTATTTACTAGTCGGTATTTGTAGGTTTGAGACTAATTTGGCTTCTATTATAGTGAAAAACTGAGATTGAAGTTGAATAGAAATTAACGAATTTCTTGTATTTTAGGCTAATGATCATATTTTTCTTCTCTCTTCCTCAAAGGAAGTCACTTGCGTTTGCGTCATTTACTTCCACAAGGGCACAACCTTTATTGCTTATTTCTTCGTCTCACTATTATTCTCATAGCTAAACAACAGTAAATTTGACGAGGACCCTTAAAAACTAAATTTGTCTACCAATGGATCACTTCACAAACCACAACTAAGACAAAAAACAATGGTGTCAAAATGCCAGAGACAAAAATACCATTGCCAAACTGCAACTGACTGAGACAAAACCAATGTGAAACCGCAACTGAGACAATATCAATATCAAACAGCAACTGAGACAGTATTAGTGTCAAACTACAGCTGAAAGATTCTTAAAGTGCGACAAAGATGAGAGGGCATAAGAGAGACTGTGAACATGCTGAAAAGATCACACAATTGAGGATAACTTAAAAACACAATATGAGGATGACATAACAGAGCAGAGCTTCAAAACACAAACAAAAGAAAACTTGAGATAGAGAGAAAAGGTTGGAATGCACACATAGTTGACAAGAAGAATAGTGTTTTCAAATTTTAGTAATTTCAGGCTTTAGGGAACTCGTTAGCAGATTAATGATTAGACAAATTGTGGAGGGCAATACCATTATAAGACCATGTTGAAGTTATAGTTATAGGGTTTTAGATAAAGAGGGAAGCAAAGAATAAGAACTTTGAAATATGAATATGGTTTAATATGATTGATGGATATGATTTGATAGAAAAAAACTAAACACTAACCCTTACTTTTTAATACAAGAGTCAAATCCTAAATAAATAAACAAATCACGATAATGACTAAGAAATATGCAAGTGACTGTAAGAGATAAACTATGCTCTGTTATAATTTCAAGATACTATAATATTTTTGTCTTGTTGTTAGGACTTAAGCAGATGCATGAAGAGAGCCCAACCCAAAAGACTAGTCCATTACGTGGGAGAGCCTCGTGACTTAAGTACTACATTTAGCCCTTTTATATACTCAGTGTGGGGCTGCTAACACATCTTTTAACCACAGTCAAGATCGTGATCTTACTTGTAAGATCGTACAATTATACGATCTTTAGATTTCATAACACTCAATTTGGCAGGTTGTAGTGCTTATACGTAGCGTCGGTAACATCAGATGACTTTCGGAACGATCATTACAGGAGCAATGCTCAATCAGCAATCATTTTTGTGGGTCTAGTTCTGCAACCTAGTTGCTAGAAAATCTATTTTTTCTGGATGAAAATGGAAGCCCTAACATGGGCATCTCTCGGTGCAGTTTCCCCTCCCTACCTCCCCCTCTCTCTCTCAACTCTAAGACTACTCTCTCCTGCACATCTCCGCGTATTTGTTAAAAACTTGGTGTTTTGTGTATTTGCCTATTTGGAGTTGTTAAGCAGCATGTATTACTTACTACTTTAGCTTAGGTTTATATCTTCTGACTAGAGTTATATATGACCTTATGGACTTTGAATTTAAGCTTGCTTAAGTGTTTGTAGTGATTGAAAGAGAGATAGAGAGAGAGAGAGAGAGAGAGAGAGAGAGAGAGACGAGGTTATCAATTATGTAGGATCTTACGATCTTCACTCCCCTTTCCGATTCTAAGTAAAATCTTGATTTTAACTACTTTGCCTCTGACATTAAGGTTCACTTTCAAACTAAATAATCAACAGTTATTTCTGACTAAATTTCATTAAATTTTAATGGTCTATATCTTTCTCCAATTTTGTTCTTTACTATGTAATTGTCCACAGATAAATAATACTTAAACAAAAGAGAAGAATGCAACAGAGCAAACTATAAAAGAATAAATGCGACCTAAAAGTTTAGGAAGTAATGCACTTACAGTCCGCCTAAAACTTTGATAGTGTCGTAGAAAAACCATTGCAAAGTTATAGAAGGACCAACCAGCAACATTCTAATAGGAAGACTCCTGGTAAATAAATTGGCTAGCCCAATTTTTCTGATAGCCTGCCATAGAATAAGTAGAACGCAATTAGTACAAGTACAACAGAACAAGACTAAATGATAAATCAAATGCAATTGCAAAGAAGCAAATACCAGAACAAGACTCTCGGCTTTTCTGTTATAAAGAGAAGCTACTATATTGTCAGCAGGATTAGAAACAAAGCTACCAACGGATCCAGCGGTATAACCAGCTAAACATGTCACACCTAGCTGTTGAGCTTTTGAACATTCCTCCTTTTTTCTTTTGACAACATTGCGATACAAAAAATCAACAGAATGCTCGAATGTTGAGAACATAACCATGGAAACTGTCCAACAAAAAAAACAGGATACTCAATATTCAGTTCAATGATGAACATGTGCATGAGTTATAGACTTATAGCTCACTATCACTGAAACTACAAATTTCATCACCATCACAGGAACTTAGTCACAAGAACGTAGTTACAACAAAATAATTGCAACATAGTCCAGAAGAATATACTGAACACTCACCATGCTTAGCTTTAAAGAAGTTTATTGTTATTTTATAATTTATAATTCAACATCTATTTCACTATTACAACATAGTCAGAGGAAACATAATAATTTACAACATAATCCAAAAGAATAAGCTCATACATAGCTTATAAAAGCTAATGTTACTTAAGCATTAAAAATCTTTTGTTAGTTTATCAACCAACAGGTAACTAATGCCCTATAACCTGATCAATCAAATAGTTTCTCAGACCTCAGCATGTGACTAACAATAAACGATTCAGCAAAAGCAAATGAAGAAAAATTCCAGACATTATGTAGGCCAGAAATGATAAAGATACCAAAATATATACCAAAGAGAAAAGCAAGGCGTAAAAATTTAATAGATTTTTTTCAGGTAAACATCTTTAAGTCAACCAATTTCCAGCTAAACATCTTTAAGCATACAGTTATATTATATGCTGGAAGATTTCACAAGATAGAATGGCAGCCAGCATATAGATAGTGTTAATGTTTCGTTAATTTTTAAATATAAAGTTGTACAGCCCAAACTAGTGCAAGATTAAATAAAGTTTCAAGAGATAATGAAATTACATGGAATGTTTCGACCCAAAAGTGGAACAAGTCCACGGTAGAATCTGCAAGCAGCACATAAAATAGAAGATAAATAATCAAAATCGTCTCCTAAAGACAGATGCACATCAAGTAGTAAACGAACGTATTGAAATATTTCTTTACCCTCGTGCGCCTTCTGCTGCATATACCTTTGGAAAGCCGTCAAACATGCCCTTAGCATAACTAGGTTGTGCTTGAACCCTGACTTTAACAGCTTCAAATGGACATAGAGCTAAATTGGCAAATACTTCAGCAGATGCACTACTAAGAAAATATACAAGACTTCTGTGCTGGTCTACCAATACATTGGAGTAAAGTCCCTTAAAATATTCGTAGAGACCGAATCTGCACCCTCCTTGAGCACCATAGCCAAAGAACTTGCCTGTCCATCCTTTCCACAGGACAGAAGGCCCTTGTTCCCTCAATAATGTAGTAAAGCATGACGAAATACTGTAATACTTAATAGGGTGCACCTACATGTAACAACATCACTTCCTCCATTAATTAAATATGATAAAACGAACAACAAGATCAATTCTACACATTAGGGTGAAAAATCATTCTCATAAAGGGTGGCCAAAGATAGTCAAGTTTTCCACATTTTGTTCTGTCTTAACCCTCCAGTTCAGCTGAGAGGTAAGTAAAGTCTGACCAATCATTCTTCCAGTCAGGGTTCAAACTCAGAAACTCTCAATTTTTTCCACATTTTTTATGCATTAGTGTGAAAAATCATTCTCAAACATAAAGGTTAGCCCCGGAAGAAAAAAAAAATGTTTTTACACGTATTTTGTTATGAACATTAGGGTGCAAAATCACTCCCAGACCTCAAAGGGCAGCCCAAAAAAAAACTGTTTTTCCAAATATATTGTTAATAAACATTAGGTTGCAAATTCACTCTCATCCATAAAAGGGTAAACCATAAATATTCAATTTTCCTACATTTTTTGTCCATTAGTGTGAAACATAACTCTCAAACATAAAGGTATCCCAAAAAAACTAATGTTTTTCCATCCCACATAAATTGCTACTGAACATTAGGGTCCAAAATCATTCTCATCCATGAAAGGTTAGCCAAAAAAAATCAACTTTTCCACATATTTTGTCCATTAGTGTGAAAATCACTCTTAAACATAAAGGGCTTCCTAAAAAAACCTATTTTCCACATATAGTGTTAGTAAACATTAGGGTACAAAATCATACTCAAACACAAAAGGGTATCTAAAAAATCTAAAAAATCCAATTTTTCCACTTCCCCATTTCTAAAACCTAATCAAACAAACTAAAAATCACTCCATTATCATGAAACAAAGAAATTAAATAAAAAAAATGGAATGAAAATGCAACCAACCTGCATGTTAACTTTCAAAACATCAAGAGGAGTGGTAGCAAGATGAGTGGTACCAGCACTGAGCATTCCTCCAATGGTGCAAAGGGCATAATACCTTGGCGTTAATTCCTGTGAGATTCCTCCTTCCATGGCCGCCATGATCCTTTTCTTCAGTGTTAAAAAATCACGTTACTGTTAGCTCCATTTATTCCTTCACTGAACTCTTTCACGTGTTTTGATTGAAAAAAGAGAAAAGATGATTTTTTTATGCTTTGTGCTTTTCTAGAAAGGAAAATGAAGAACAAAATTAGAGGTTGTTAGAGTGACACAAAACATATAACAACACAACACAAATGTAGTATGAAATGAATCTGATTCTACCTGCTTAATGTTAATTGCCTCAAAAGTCAAAGAATGCCCCCATTTTGTTGGAACTTCTTAGGCCGTTCGAAAAGCTAGTACAGTTTATTGCCCCAAAATCATTAAATTACTTTTTTTTTTTTTTATTAAATCACTATTTGGCCGATTTTCGTGAACTTAGCTCCGTTGGTATGAACAATGTATAGTATATCCAAGTTCTGAGGTTCAAATCCCGGCCACCACAAAAAAAATATTATTTGGTTTGTTTTGTAAGTGTAACTCGATTGATAGTTACATAAATATTATTTAATGTTCGCAATGATCGGGGTTCAAACCTCAAACTTTTTTTTTGTTACGAATGTTATGTAGCCTACGTGTGGCGCATACAAGCTAACCTGAATGGGTAGCGGAATACTTAAGGTTGGGCTTAATACCCTAAGAAAAATTGATTTCTGCTCTTCCCCCAACACAAAACACCCGCGCTCTACAGCCATTCCAAAAATGCCCTTGTGCTAGTTAAGTAACGCAAGTGTTAAACTCTGCGTTACTTAACTCACGCTACGTGCTGTCTTAAACAAGGCAGAACACCTCATTTCCTCATTTCTCATCTAAAATCTCAAAAACCTCTCTCAAATCACCCAAAAACAAAATTCCTTCAAGTTCAAATCAAACAACACTCCAATAACAAGTAAATTTTCAGAATCAAACACCATTAACCTTTTATGTTTATATGTTAGATTTTTCTCTTAAATTAGAATTTTTTTAGACTTAGGGTTTGTATAAATTTTGGTTTTTTTGCCAAGAAATCATACAATGTTTACATGAAAAGGACTTGTGTTGCTTAATTGTTTAGATGTTTGCATGTTTATGTTGTAGTTTTGAGTTTTAGAGAATTTTTTTAGATTTAGCGTTTGTTTAAATTTTGATTTTTTTTTGCAAGAAATGACTATATTTACATGTAAATGACTTGTATTGCTTAAATGTTTAGATGTTTGCATGTTTATGTTGTAGTTATGAGTTTTAGGGTTTATGTATAATTTACAATCCAAGTGTTTGATGAAATGTTTGAATGAGTTTTTCATTGATTATTTTTAATTTCTTATTGTGTAGATTTGAAACAAAGGCCAAGTGGATCGACGTTCATGCACAATTCAACGGCGGAGAACCTCAGAGGTTGAAGGTTTGGTGCCTTGGTGTAACTTAAGATGTCTCAAGGATCAACTGAATGAATTCAACCAAGGAGTCAACCCCATAGACACAAGGAGGGTGGAATACGTTCGGTATAAACGTCCAACGCTCGACGAGGGGAGAATATCATTCACTTGGGTGGAATTAACGAACGACGAAAACGTGAAGAACATGTTTTGGGAGCACATCATGTTCCAGTGGATCGATATGCGGGTAGCGTTGCTGAGATCAACTGAAGATATTATCAAGTATCAACAGTCTGATTCCGCCAGAAGATCGTGATTAGGCAGGAAAATGCACCTCCCAACTACAACAATTGTTTTCCTCTGAATGGGGTAATTCAAACTTGTTAAACGGCATGACTCCAACATTCGACCGACATTTCTACTGATTCATTCAAAAGATTAAATTCTTGTTAGACTGGTTTAAATGAAGGTATTGAAGTGTTAAAGAATGGACCTCATTTTTTTGACACTTGAATACCGTCATTTAAACCAAGACTAACAAAAATTTAATCTTTTGAATGGAACAGTAGAAATATCGGACGAATGTTAGAGTCCTGCTGCTTAGCAAGTTTGAATTTACCCCATTCAGGGGTAAGATAATTGTTGTAGTTGTAAAGTATATTTTCGAATGTAATGTAATGTAATGTAATGAATTTATCACTTTTCGAATTTATTTATTCATTACGCAACTTTTATTCGAATTCACGTTGGACTTAATTAGTGTTTATTCGAATACACAATTTTTAATTGAAATACGCGACTTTAATCGAAATTATTCAATACGCGACTTCACTTCAAATTTAATCAATACGCAATTTCGATTCAAATTTAATTTAATCAATATGCAAATTTAATCAATGCGCAATTTCGCTTCAAATTTATTCAAAATCTTCAACTTTATTCAATAACAAAATGTTCCAAAATGTTCCAAGATTATTCAAAATCATTACAAGCCATTACATTATTTATTCATCTCCCTCATCGTCGATTAATCAACTTTATTCAAATTCAAGCTGAGTTTAATTAGGTCTTTTTTCAAAAAAAAAATTAATACGTAACTTTATTCAAATTTATTCAATACGCAATTTTTATTCTAATTCACGCTGAATTTATTCACGCTGAGTTAAGTGGCGCATAGTGACTATTTTTTAAATTTATTTACTATATTCAAATTATTTTATTTACTTTATTCTAAGTTATTTTAATTACTTTATTCTAAATTATTTGTTCGCTTTATTCTAAATTATTTATTTTCTAAATTATTTGTTCACTTTATTCTAAATTATTTATTTGCTATATTCTAATTTATTTATGCACTTAAAATAAATTCGAAATTAGAAAATAAATTTGATTTTATTCTAATTCAATATTTATTCTAATTTATTTATTCATTAAATACAAAATTAGAAAATAAATTCGATTTTATTTACTCAATATTTATTTATTCAGTACATAATCATAAACATAAAATAAATGCAAATATAAATACAAATAAAAAAACAAAATTAATAAATATAACTCTCATTTTATTAATATCATTCATACATTAAAATAAATGATACATATAATTTATTTGAATTCAATAATCTACTTATTTTCTTTTTACCTTCTTGGGGTAAAAAGTTCTTTTTACCCTCTTTGGTATACGGCGAGCAGCTTCTTGGGTAAATAGTGATCAATTCTGTTGTGGAAAAAGACATCAAGATCCCTTGGGGTAAATCTAAATTTGGTTCTTTTTATACACCAAGATGATTTTTTTTATCCACGGTAATGAGGAACTTTAGAGGGGTATTTATAGGTTCTTTTTATACCTGCAATGTACTAAGTTTGACAGGTCGGTTGGGTTAGCTCATTTTGACAGCTTTACTAGTTAAATATTTTTAATATGATCTTTCGATGTATTCTTTGATATAAAAAATTAATTTGGGGATATTTGAGTCTTTGAGAGAAGAAGAGATGAAGATTGAGTTTTTTTTAAATTGAGTATTTTATTTTCTATTTTCTAGGTTTGAAGATGGATAAAAGTGGATGAAGATGAAGAAAAAAAGGAGGGAAGAAGATGAAGAAATATATAAAAATATTAGTTGTTGGTGGTTTATTGCAGGATACAATAGACATGCATAATTCAACGATCCTCCTTTTTAAAAAGAGTTCAGAGACTGAAAATTTAAAAAATTAATAAGATTTATGGTGGACTGTCTACGGTATTGGTTTTTTTTTTGTTGTTGAAGGATCTATGGTATTGGTATACCTTATATATTTGAGATTAAAATTAACCACATTTATTGACGGAAACATATTTGAAGGACCAAAATGTAATGAGTGGTAGTTATAAGACCAAAATGAAACTAAAAAAGTAGTTAAGAGGACAAATATTTAATTTAGCCAAAAACAATATTTACAAAAAGTTTGAAAGAAGTTTAATGTGTACAATTTGAGAGATTTAATGTGAAATACTAATTGTGGTTGATACTTATGATTAATTTTTGTTGTTTACGTGGAGGCAATGAAGTTTGAACCTAAGACCTCATCCTTTACCACCCAAACCCCTCATCATTAGACCAATCTTAGTGGCTTATATGACGAGACATTTTGGTGTGACTAAAATATCAGTGTCAAAAAAATGTGTCCAATAAAATTAAAAACTATGTATTATTTCACTCTAAAAAACAGTTTTAATGATTTCATTAGGATTTGTTTTATTAACTCATATACATTTGTAACCCTAGCAATTGTTTTTTTGAATTGGAACAGAATGAATGATCAACCTTTTCTAACATTATATTTTTCCTATTGATTTGAAAAAATGTTCATCTTTCAATTGCTCGATAGACATCCTTCGTATGAAAGAAAAATTGAGAAATTTTTTGTGTGTCTATAACCACGCTTAGGCTTAGAGTGGATCCGGCCATGCCCTTAAAGACTAAAGAGATTGAGAATATTTTGAAAGATGCAGTATTATTTTCAAATATTATTCAAAGTACTGTTGACTTTAAACAAAATTTCTGAGTTATGCTTTAAAAAAATAATCATGAGTTATTCTGAAATATATTTTATTTTTATTAATACATAAGGGAGTGGGGAACTTCCTTCCCTCGATTTTTTTTTCTGATCCTATTGCCAAAAAAAATTCCAAATCTGACCCCCTTTGACATTTAAATACAGAAATAGAAATGTCTATTTAAAAAAATTAAGCAGTTTTAATGTCTATTTTTACTATGCAAAAGAAGTAGAAATGTATGAAAAAATGATTGTAAATTTGGATGAATGGTATATTGTTTTTATAATGCCAAAAATAGACAAAACGAAAAAATAAATGAAAATTCATTACTACAATTCCAAACTGCGGTAATGAATAAAAAAAAAATCAGTCAAACCTGCTCACCTGTGCAAACCTGCCATGCGTCAGAAAGGAAGCTCATTACCGCAATTTGAAACTACGGTAATGAGGAAAACGACAGAATAAAAAAAAAACCAGAAAGGGGGTCATTTCTGTGTTTAAATGTCAAAGGGTCAGATTTGGAATTTTTTTTGGCAACAGGGTCAAAAAAAAAAAAAATTCCCTTCCCTCCTCCCTGCATACTTTCTTAAAAAATTACCCGAGTTTTTTTTTAATAAAGTTACTCTCTGCAAAAATAATATTTTAAGCGTAATTTTCCCCAAAAATATACGTCTGAAAAGCTTAGTTTAATAAAGAATATTTGCATATTCAATTTTTTTTTTATAGAATGCATTTTCAATTTTTAAATCATGGTAAAAGGCTACAAGTAAAGAATATTATTTTGTTTATTCATAGACTATAAATAATGCGATATTACCTCCCAAGATTGTCAGCAACATGCATGCCTTGTGACAACATTCATTTTTCAGGGAAGGCTTTGTTGACTTGTCCAGGCATTATTATATATAGATAGATATAAGCTTGTCACGCCATGTTCAGTTATATATATATATATATATATATATATATATATATATATATATATTTTTGTGGTTATATTGCATTATCATGCTTGTATGAAATTAATACCTTAGTTAGCAAGTAATAACCTACATTAGTGATATTAGCCATGATTTTGTACGAAGTGATATGTGAGTTAATGAGTCAAGAACATGGTAAATATGATTGGTGTATGTTTTTTAGTTATTCTAAGTTTATAAACATCGATCGTAACATTCAACTTAACACACTCGATCTATTGAACAAATGACTACTTGTCTTTATGCAAGTCACTACTTACTTGAAGTTGAAGCCTAAAAGTTTCTTAGTTATTTTTTCTTCACCTTTCATGCAAACTTAGATGATAGTTCAACCTTCTGACACTAAACACTCTCTAGAGTAGTTTAGGAACCTGTAGCTAATAAACAACGTCTAATCATCCGGGCAAATGATGAATCAAGCAAACAGACAACTAACCATGTAAGCACATGACTGATTGAGTAGGCGCAATATTATACACAACGACAACAAATAAGTAGGTGGTAAGAGTTTATTTATAAACTCAAATTCACCTTTTAAGATTAAGTAAAATGTGATTTATTTAGTTCTTTGTGGCAGTATATATTAGATCCTGGTTAGGTGTAGCGGGTGCTGATCCTCGTTCCATCAGCGACCATTTCACCCTATTTATTTATTGCACAGGTCACTCAAGGAAATGTAGATCTTTTCTTCAACTCATTTGGCTGTTAGGAGTTTGGTTAAATGAGCGAAACAACATGCTCTTTAATAACATCCAAACTCCAATGGATTCTAGACAAAGTAAAATTTCATTCATATTGGTGGCTAAATGCTAAAAACACCATGTTTGTGTACGGTTCTCAGAGATGGTGGTCGGACCCTATGGTTTGTCTGGGATTCGTCTGACCTTTGTATTTGTAACTATGTTTTGACTATTGGCTTGGTGGAGTGGTCCCGTTAGTACACCTTGTGCTAGGGATATTATTACACTCCAGTGTTGTGTTATTATATTCCATTTTTTCTTCTTAAAAAAAAAAGATTAAGTAAAATGCGATGTGATGTGATAATGAGAATAATGGAGCGAATAGTTGGCTGAAAAAGAGAAGTAGCTCAAACATCAACACAATGATTTTAGGTCTTCTCAAATCTATTTATTTTTTCAAGAAGAATTCCAGTTCGCTCACGGTAAGAATTGAAATATCCTTATTTATTAATTTTGTTAGGTCTGCGGTAACTTAACCTAATATTTTCCCTCTAAAATGCTGCATTAGGTTAGCAGCAATTTAACCTAACAAATTCCATCAAAAATGCAGCGCATCAATTTAACCTAACAAATTCCCTCTAAAATGCAGCAATCCCTAATATTTCTCCTCACTGATGAGCTTTTCATTCCTATCTTTGTTGTGTCATCGTTTGTATATATTTATTTATTGTTTCTATAGAATTTTTTTTAACAAGTTGTTGTACACTTATTTAATACGTTTACAAACAGAATACCCTAATTTCCATACAAACTCGGCTACCCTAATTTCCATGCAAACTCAGCTATATATAGCAAACCCTAAACCATGTTTCTCTAAAAAAAAACATAAACCGTGGTAAATTACACAGACAGCAGAAACATCATATATTTTGATATTTTGATTTTTGCAAATGGAAGGACGTGACCTTACAATCTTCTTCCATGCAAACTCGGTTATATATAGCAAACCCTAAACCGTGTTTCTCTAAAAAAAAAAACTAAACCGTGGTAAATTACACAGACAGCAAAAGCATCATATATTTTGATATTTTGATTTTTGCAAATGGAAGGACGTGACCTTACAACCTTCCTCTCATACCACTGCTTAACTGGTATTCTAATTTAACATACATTTTATCGATATGCATATTTTTTTGAGAATTGGAATATCCTTTTTGTGTTTTTTGTTTTTAGTTTGAGATGATTACACCAATTTTGGCAGTCTTCCTATTTAGTTTTGTCGCAATTTCTTGGTCTATTATCTAAGGATTCAGACTGTGTCGTGTAATGTCATGTTTAATTTTTTGAACTTAATCTGAATTTTGTTTAGTTCAAAACCTTATTATGTTGTTAGCCTTTATCTCCTATTCATACTTTTATTATTTCTTTCTTTGCAAGCAAAGTTGTGCAACTGTGAATGAATTTTGAGGTGAGAATCACCTTTCATTGGATTGGATTGCATAAAGAGGAAGAGGAAAGTGATTCTGCAACAATACTTGGTGGTTTTTTGTTTTGTTAAATAAGTAGTCATTTATTTTACTGGTGGTCATTGTTTTTAACTAATAATATCATCATCAACTTAATTGTATTAATAATTATGGAACAACCGCTCAAAAAGAATTAATTATGGAACAAAATGTGTACGCAGGTGTTGTTTTATTAGATAGACACCTAAAAAAGCATGTTTTTCGAAGCATATATAACTTAAGTAATAGTTTTTAGATTGTTATTAGTACTGTTTTTTGATACCAATTTGACGTCTAACGTCGTATATGAGGAAGTATTTCGCAATGTGTGATGAAACTACATGCCAATGTACTAAAATTTTCATATTTCTTTTACCGAATTAGTGATAGGATTATCAGATTTTCTTTTATAATATTTTTAGATTTTATACATTTTATGAAGGACTATGTTGTGATTGTTCATCCTACTGTTGTGGATTGTTCCTATTGAAATGAAAATTAACTAATTATAAAAATAATAAAATAACATAAATGAAGATAAAAATAAGACGAAAAATCCAACAAAACACATTTATATATTGTTATGGATTAAATTTAAAATACATAAACCTTGTTATGTCTGCACTCTGCAGTTGCACTAACTGTCCTAAGAGTTTGTTTATTTGAATAATTGTTCGGTCATTGTGGTTGTTTAAGTTCTTCCAATATGTCTTGTGCTTGAAGGACTATTTGATTTTTTCTAATATATTATTGTAGCCTTTTAAAAAAATAAATAAGAATGCTTGTTTTTGTTACTCCACCAATGGCTGGTTTGGCAATCGTCGTGGTACTCAATCATAGTGTTGAAATTAAGGGAAATGGACAAAGGAATTGTGAGTAAGCTTTGTCCTCTGCCGAATATCTGTGCATAATACTAATAAAACACGAAAGTCCAGAATAAAAAACATAATGACAAACGTGCATAGCGATATCATGTTTGAATAAGATTGTGTAAAAGAAAGAAAGAACATGCTTGAATAAATAAGGAAAATAAAATATAGTGAACAATGAAACTCAATTAAAAATTAATGAATCCTATCATTTCCTAAATCTCCGATGAAAATGGCATTAGATTATGAAACACGTGTCCCGATATTATAGCTTGAACATGTCAAAAAATAGAATAGGGTTAAATATGTTTTTGACCCTTATAAATATACCAACTTTTTGTTTTAGTTTCTTTAAAATTTTCCTTCAACTTTTTGTCCTCCAAAAATTTTCCATCTTCACTTTTGGTCACTCTTTTAATGTAAACTCATATGTAGAATTCATATTTTTGAATAAAATTTTGCAGAAAAATTCATAATATTATAAGAATCTCTCCCATAAAAATTTAGAATTTTTTAACAAAACATGAATTTAATATGAATTTATATATTTTTTATGGTTAAAAATTCATATTAAATTTATGTTTTGTTAAAAAATTCTAATTTTTTTTGGAAAATATTTTTACAATATTCTAACATTTCTGCAATTTCATTAAATTAATACTAAAATTAACTTAAAAATAGGGACTAAAAGTAGTGATTGAAAATTTTATAGGGACTAAAAGTTGAAGGAAAATTTTAGAGGGACTAAAATGAAAAGTTGGTATATTTAAAGGGATCAAAAACATATTTAATCCAATAAAATATAATAAGAAGGCCATTGTTATTTTTTTCCATGTGAAACTTAATGGTAGGGATGATGTATATTTTTTGTCGAGAAATTCATTTTTAAGATAAATAAATAAAAAATTGTAATTTACACTTCAACTTTTATTATAATGTCTTTGTCAATTGAGTTATTCTCATTTCTCATAAAAATAGAGAGGACTGTGTCTTGGTCTTTAACGTGAATCATAAGATTTAAAGATTATTCACAAAAAGATTTATATATTTTTTTTAAAAGTTAAAATGGATTAAATTACCAAAAAACGCAAGGAGTGTTGGAGAAGAACTAAGAAAAGAAAGCATGTGTTACATCAAGTTTCTTAAAACAACTAAAACTAACGCTAAAACCATAATCGACTCGGCTAAGAATACCATAAAACTAAAACGAAAAGAAGCTAAGTAACAATTTCAAAAAGATGAGTCGGACTGAAATCTGCCACCTATGAACCTAAGAATTTTCATTTTACCTTGGACAAAAAATCACTGAACCAACTCTTGAAGTTAAAATTAAAAATATCTTCAATTTTCCAAGTTTTTCTTCTTTTACTCACTTGTCAAAAAACAGTTTTTTCCCCTTCAAATAAAACCACTTAATTTGAGCTCCACATCAATTGACTAGTCAATCAATATGTATGTGAAGAAGCAATGTTTACGGATGCCAGCTGCCATACAAATTATTGAAGGTTTTCTATCCGTGGAAAAAGAATCATTTTTTGACCCAATGTGTAGAAAAATCTTATAGAACTGTTATTTAGAAATGGATATAAATGAAGTACGATTGCCTGTGATGTTTTTTTTTTTTTGGATAATTTACATAACATTCAATAAAAATAAACATGAATAAATTTGTAAGTGAAGTAAAAATTTACTTACTAATTTATTCATGTGACTGAACTTTATTGGGTGTTTGCTGCATTATCCGTAATAGTCAACCTTTGCTTTATTTAAACACAATTTTTATATTAGGGTTCTTTAAGATTGTTGATGATCGTTCAACAATAGAACCTTAGTTGAAAGATCTGATTTAGCTGAAAGATTTAGGAAATTATCTTTGTATACTTATATCCAGTCTACACCATGTCCATGAGAGAGATAGAAAGACAAACAGTGATGTAATAAATGTGATAAATAGGTGAAGCGATAAGATGAGAGGGGTATAGAGAACAAAATAGGAAAATACTTGAGTGACTTTGCATTTTAGTGATTTTGGTGATTTTAATGTATTTTAGATGAGGGAGGATGATACTTCGGTAACACTTCGATGATTTTGTCTCTATCTTTCTCATAACTAATAATTTTCTCTCATCAAAATAATTTATTTTAATCACTCATCTAAAATACACAAAATACTTTAATGTTTTCATCTTCCATTTTTAAGAACCATCCCTCTTCTCAATTTCTGATATTGCAACGTGAAATAAACAAAGGGACGGTGCTAATGATTAGCTTGGAGGAAAGGTGTTGGAGTCATGGGTGCCACCGACGATTACAACACCATCGAATGAACGCCGTCGAAGATGTTACTTAGGATTAGGGACCACAAATCCACAAAACCAGAAATGGGTCGGCGCCATTCTTGTGCACCATATTCAGACCATTGACATATTCAGACCATTGACGGATTCTTTTGATGTCTCAGGCACCACCATCGAGAAGGGCTTTCAAAGGTCCTCTCTCTCTCGCTTTGTACAAGAAGGTGAACAAAAAAGAAGCCAGATTTTTTTTTCTCTTTTTTTAATAAGTTTAGCAACTTACACAACCGGTAAGGTTAAAAATATTAAAAGAGTGGATGAGGTGGCTAAATTTTAGTGGTGTGTTATAGGAGTGTGTTAGAGGGCATGTCCCTATCATTTCTCTAAATTTATATATGTATCCATTAAGTAACGATTAGTTAAAATATCCTTCTTCAAAAATATTTAAATTATCTGTCATGTCATGTGCCTATGATGGATTTCATCTGCGAGTATAATTTTTTGCCATCCTTACATCAAACCGATCCAATTTAATAAGTTTAGATTAGATGTCGTCGCTACTGCATAAACTCAGGTGTAATTTTAGTGTAAAAGTCATCCGATCTTGATTAGATAGTTTAAATTTTAAAGCAACTTGTGATTTTCGTTTAACATAAGTTTTTGATGTCAAAGTATGGTTCATTCAATCTGCAATCGCCGACTTGTGACTACACCTAAACCTAACCCAACTTAACGAATTTGAATTAAACATAGTCAACACTACATGCATTCAGGTGGTGCAGTCAATATATTAAAGTCAACTTATCATGAACAAGCATTTAAATTTTAAGGCAACCTTTGATTTTCGTTTAATATAGAGTTTCAATATTAAAATTTGGGTTGTTTTATCTTGACCATATTACCACTGATTTGCTGACTTTGTGCGCTCACGGACTTGTGACTTCACACAAACCCGATCCCAATATAATACCCTATCAATTAAAAAGGCTAGAAATTGTTTATTAAATAAATAATCATTTTCGTCCATGAATGAGTAACGAATAATCATAATAGTCTTTCAATTTATTGAAATTTCAAAATAGTCTTAATTGTGCAATCAGTTGGTTAAAATAGTCATTAACGTTAGATAATCTCTTAATGTTAGTCAAAATAGTTTATTATAAATATTCGTTACATATTCGGAGACAAAAATGATTACTTAGTCTCGTTTATTTATACTTTATTAACAATGCTAACGAGTCAGTGATCACTGGCGTGGGGATATGATCATGTTGCCGTGGAGATATGATCGTGGCACCTTGAAAATCATAGCAAACTCAGAGACACATCATTTTCACGTGTTAGCCACAAATTTGAATGGTAAAAAAACATAATACTAAAAATGTAAGCTGGCATATATCCTTTGACTTCCCGATTAATAATTGATTAAATTAAAAATAATTGAAAGGAAAAAGAAAAAAAACAGTTCACTGACAATCTAGTACAGCTTAGCCTTAAACAGTTAGATATTTTCAAATGTTGTTTGTTTATCAAAACATAACAAACAACAACGGAATTCGCTAAAAACCGTAAACCTCTGAAAACAAACACTGTCATGTTTCAACTCTTTTATTATTCTTAGCAACACTGATTCTTCATTGGCCCATCAATTTTATATTGTTGAAATACAAGAAATTGTTCGAAAGCTTCGATTTTGAGTGAAAATGATGGAGGTTGTGATTGTAGCAATTGCTGCTACACTTGGCAATCTACTTATTGGATGGGATAGTTCAACCATTGCAGGTTTAATATATATTCTTTTTTCAATTATTAATCATTAATTTGTCATCTACTTGTGTATTTTTTCAGTTAAAAAATTTGTTTTTTTTTTGTATTTGTATGGAAATCTCAAGCTCACGTATGGTTATAGGTTCTGGACAATGATTTATATGATTACCCTAACTCTGAAATTGTTTAATGAAAAATAAATGATAATGGACAATTTTGCAAAAAAAAAATGTCATGGATCTTATAACTAGTGTTAAGTATGGCTAATAGTTACAAGTGGACAGGGTCCATAGAGTGATCATGGTAAAGTTGTAATCTGGACCAGAGTATTTAAATTGTGTAACATTTCACACATAATTCAACCATTGCAGGTTTATTTATTTATTTTTTTCAATTATTAATCGTTAATTTGTTTGTCATCTACTTATGTTCTGTTTTCAGTTAAAAATGTGTTTTTTCTTTCTTTCTGTATTTGCATGAAAATCTCAAGCTCATGTATGGTTATAGATTCTGGACAATCATTTATATGATTACCCTAATTCTGAAATTGTTTAATGAAAAAAAAAATGATAATGGGTAATTTTGCAACAAAAAAAGTGTTTGATCTTATAATTATTTTTCAGTATAGCTCATAGTTACTGATTGAACAATCAGAGTAATGTTGTAATCTGGACCATAGTATTGAAATTGTACATTGTAAAACCTATTTTTTTCATATAATACAACGGAATTGCAACTTTATACAGCCGGAAATGATGGCAAAATTGGCTGAGCTGCGTTATCGTGTGTTCAATGCGTGTGTTCAATGATTGCATTTATTGGTTTTGAGTTGTGGTGTTGTTTTTGTCGTTGTATTCATGGCATTGATGTGTTTGTTCCCGTGTTTTTGTCTGGTTCTTTGTAGAGGTTGTCGTGGTTTTGGGTATCTATGGTGCCCATCCTGTTGTTATTTTGCAGGACCCTTTGTACTATTTTGTTTTCTCTCTTTATATATTATGTTTGTATTTCCCATTCAAAAAAATGTTTGCATTTATTGTTTCTTTATTCTTTTGAACTCGGTTGCTGTTCTAACAACTAGAATTGAACAAACAATTTTTGCCTCTTGTGCAGGAGGTATGACCTACATCAAACAAGAATTTGATTTGGAAAAGGATCCAACACTTGAAGGGTTAATTGTATCAATGTCATTTATAACTGGAACTGTTGTCACCATATTTTCTGGAACAATCTCTGATTTGGTTGGAAGACGACCTATGTTGATAACATCTTCTATTATGTTTATCATTGGTGGTTTGGTAATGTTGTGGGCTCCTAATGTTATGGTTGTTCTCTTGTCGAGGATAATTGGCGGCGTTGCCATTGCTCTTGCTGTTACTTTTAATCCTCTTTACATATCTGAGATAGCACCACCTGATATAAGAGGACAATTGAACACTCTTACTCAGTTTGCTTGTTCTGGTGGAATGTTTTTGGCTTACATTCTTGTATTCTCAATGTCCTTGTTGCCATCACCTAGTTGGAGAGTTATGTTAAGTATTATTTCTATTCCCTCTGTTGCTTATTTTTTGCTGGCTGTGTTTTATCTTCCCGAATCTCCTCGGTGGCTTGTTAGCAAAGGTCGAATGCTCGAGGCTGAGAAAGTTTTGCAAAGACTTCGCCGCGTTGAAGATGTCTCAGGTTACACTACATTTGCCTTTGTCTCTTATTTTTTGCTTTATATTTTCGTGTCGTTATTGTCCAACTAGTTGGTTGTGGTTTGGCCGTTGACAGGATTTCTAATAGAATATTGTGTATGTTTTGTTCCATTTCTGGAGGAGGCAAAATTGATTTCATAGGTGTAGAATTGATTTTGACATGTTTGGATGTTCTCTGACAGAATAGATTTTGCCTCTAGAATTGATTCTAACCTGACGATAGAATTTTGAAATTTTGCCTCGAATTTAATGTTCAACCCACTTTTTCATGGATGTATCCGAACAAATTATTTTACATGCAACTCACTTTTAGCCATAATCAATTCATTCAAAATCAATTTTTGTCACCCGAGCACCAAACACATCGTAGTTTGATCCATGTAGCCGACCGCAGTTACTAGGATAAGGTTTGGTGGTTGTCATGTTTTTCAACTGATTAGGAGTTAACTGTCTTTGATTTATAGGGGAGTTGGCTTTGCTTGCGGAGGGTCTTAGTCCTGGGGGTGAAGACATATCCATAGAAGAATATGTAGTTGCTCCAGCTAGTGAAATCCTTGTTAACCAAGAAGCAGGAAAAGATTATATAAAATTATATGGACCTAATGAGGGAGTTACAATGGTTGCTCAACCTGTGAATGGACAAGGTAGCATGCTATCGCGCAGTATGTTGTCTATGCATGGAAGCTATGCATCACGAAGTATGTTGTCTCAGCAAGGAAGCTTTGCATCTCAGGCAGCTGCTAATCTCAAAGATCCTATTGTCAACCTATTTGGAAGTTTGCAAGAGAGTACTCTCATCGAGAGCGGTGGTTCGCGCAGCATGTTAATTAACAATGCTGATAGTTTCTTTAACACGGGAGATCCAGAGTCTAGCCCGTTCGGTACCAGCGATAACCTACGTGCTCCGCTCATGTCATTTCAAGGTGGTGCTGATAGGGCTTTTGGATCTAAGGAGGTGTTGGATATGAGGAGCAATAGCAGTTTGGTTCATGGAAATGTCGTTGGAACACCAAGAAATACAGATATCGGTGGAGGTTGGCAATTGGTTTACAAGTCAACAGATGATGCCATGGGTGGGAAACGAGAAGGACTCCAAAGGGTATATTTGCATGCAGATACTTCTGCTGCTGCAGTGTCTCAGTCTCCGCATGTTTCGTTTGTTTCAACTTCTGGCTATGATATACCTATAGAAGGCGGCGAAGCTTTTCAGGCCGCTGGTATTGTCAGCCGGTCAGTACTTGGAACTAGTGATGCGTTGAGTATGCCAGAAGTTGCTGCTAAAGGTCCAAAATGGAAAGCTCTTCTAGAACCGGGAGTCAAGCGTGCATTAATTGTTGGAATAGGACTTCAAATTCTTCAACAGGTACAGTTAGTTTGCATTCTGTCAGTATTACATTACATCGCTCGAGTATATTGTATCATACAATAATTGATATTCCTTCCAAAAAAATGATTATATACTAACTTATTTCTATCTGATTCTGAAAATGTAATCTACATTGCAGGCTGCTGGCATAAATGGATTTCTATACTATGCTCCTCAGATTCTTGAGCAGGCAGGAGTAGGGGCTCTTCTATCAAATTTAGGCATCAGTTCAATATCTGCTTCTTTTCTTGTAAATATCATTACAACATTCTGTATGCTCCCTTGTATAGCTATCGCGATAAAGCTCATGGATGTTGCTGGTAGGAGGTATGTTTCAACTATGACTCACTTAATTACACTTATATCTTGCTTCTATCTCATGTATGAACCTACCCTTATCTGTATTACAACATTACAATTACTACAACAAGATTGTTCAATATGTATGTTTACATCTGTTTCATTATTTTATTTTTTCAATTGTCATAATATCTTTTGGCATTTGATGGAATATATTTTATAATCTAGACAATATACTATCAGTAGGACTTTTCATGGCTCGGTTAAGGATGGAAAATCAAACCAAACCAATACGACAGTTCGGTAAAACTGATTCAAACTGTTAATGGTCAGTCCCGAACCGAACTGGTATAAAGGTTTGGTGCACCGGTTTTGTTTTTGAACTAACCAAAACTACCTTTACAGAAAACTAAACTGTACCTTTTCGAACCAATTTGATTCTTTGTGAAGCAAACTATACTTATTGTTGTTATTAACTAATATTGGGACAGTAAGAAAAAAGAACATTAGGACTGTTGAAAAACCAAACTGCAAACTGCACCGACAGATAGTTCACGAACTGAGTTGGTAACCAATCCAGTTTGTAAATTTTCTATCACAATTCGATGTAGCCTTGTTCGGTTTTTTTTAATTTTTAACAGCCCTACCTATTAGTGCAAGCTTTGGTTTTTTCTTGTCCCTGCAAAAATCTCATATGTGCACCTCTGTTTGCAATGCTAGCTAATCTATCACACATAAAAAATCGGCGTAAAATGCAACATTCATGACAAATGACATTGTTTATTTCCTTATTACAGGTCAATCATGCTGTACACAATACCCATTTTGATAGTCTGTCTCCTGGTACTAGTACTGAAACAGTTTTTTCAACTCAGTTCTGTGCTAAATGCCGCAATTTCAGCTGTCAGTGTTGTGGTCTACGAAAGCGTCTTCTGCATGGGTCTTGGTGTTATTCCCAACATCATATGTGCAGAAATCTTCCCAACTAGTGTTCGCGGACTCTGCATTTCGCTTACTTCCCTTACATATTGGGTTTGTACGTTGGCCGTCACTTTGACATTCCCTTATTTGCTCCAATTGCTGGGTCTTAGCGGCGTCTTCGCTCTATTTGTTGGTGGCTGCATCATTTCATGGATATTTGTCTACTTGAAAGTTCCCGAAACAAAGGGCATGCCTTTGGAAGTTATTATCGAGTTTTTTGCTATTGGTGCAAAGCCTGGTACTGATCCTGCAGAAATAGGATTGAAAGACTAATTAATGTCTTAATGATATGAATATTATGATGATGGTCATCATCGTCAGAAACAGAAGCAGCGTTAATCATTGATAAATTTAGAACTATAGTTGGTTTTGATTCGGATGAAAGCGAGTTTAAGAGGATTTTGGTGGAAGATTGAAACTATATGCAGCACTTGAACATATATCAGTAGCTATCTTGAGGTTTTAAGAGAAGTCAATGTATTCTAGTAATTTATTATACATGCTACAAACAATGTTTTAGAGTAGTTCCTTTTATGTTATTCATGTTCATTTCTAGGCATTTGATTTTCTGCATGCTTTGCAAGGTGATGTGGTTTAATGAGATTTGAGGTTTGAAAATGTTATCATTTCAGACCCAAGAATCAAATTGGGACAAAATAAGACAAGTCTCAAGAAAGTGTGACATATCCATCATGGTTCTTTAGAAAGAACCATGACAAAAAAGAGTGAGATATTGTTGTGATTTGATTGGATGCATGTTTCACTATAATGTATTACAGTTAATTCTTTTTATTGGTACAAATATAACAGTTAATCTTTATTACTAATCACAGCAACAAGTAGTTTTCACTTTTACTTAACCTTTTGGGAAAAATACACTCACCTCCCCTCAACTCTATCAATATGTAACTCACATCCCCTCTATTTTCTCACATGATACAAACCTCCCTTGCTGTTAGCACCGTTACATTTCTGTCAAAGACAAAATAGAAACCTCTTATTTCATTCCCTTCATTCAAGCCTCTTCTCTTTCTTTTTCGTTTTTCCATTGAAGCACTGATTAGTATTAATAGTTGTCGGTTCCCTCGAAGAAAATAACACCTGAACCTCTCTTCTTCATCTTAGGGTCGCTTACGTTCTAGCTATGGAAGAAGCATTTTACAACACTTTAAACATTGGATATCATTCATCATTGTTGCTTTCATTCCAAAGTGCTTTGCCACTTGCATTGTTTTTTGTCTCGCCGTTGTTTTTGTCTCGCTGTCCTTTTCTGGTTGTTGTTTTTCCGTCTTGCCGCCGTTTTTGTCTATTTTATTTTCTGCAGTTCTACCGTAGTTCTCTTTCATTCTATGCATATACAGGTTTGTTTTGGTTCATTTTAATAGATTATAGTCAAGTTCCAATTCAAATTGTAATTAGATGTACTATACTATGTTCCTATTGTATAGGAATTTTGTTTGACTTATAATTGGAGCGTATATCTCCCATTAGTTGTATCAATTCTTGACCTATTATCAAATTAATCATTTTTAAAGAACTATAACAGGGAAAAGAATTGAATCCACATTTCATGCTATAATAATACGGAATTATGGTCAAGTTGTTATACCGGTGTTCTATGAGATAGAACGATTACATGTTCGTCATTAGAGAGTTATGAGAAAGCATTTTCAATATTTGTGAGGGAAAGCAAGCAGAATGAATCCAAAAAAGTGTATGTGTGGAAAGCTCAAACTGGACTCAGATTCTGCCAAGCAGGAAGAATGAATACTAGAAGAGAGAGGACTTTAACGGTTAACTAACTTTGTTAAGTTGATAAGGGAGGGTTGTATCTATTTTAATTGACCTCTGGGGAGATTGGTTTTAATTTTAAAACTAGAGGGGGTGTTTGTGTCATTTAAAGAGACCTCAGGGAAGACGAGTGTATTTTTCCCTAACCTTTTTTCCGTTTTGTAACTCTTCGGTGTGCACATCAAATTTAAATACCGATTATAAACACCTCAAATAAAAACTTAAATTAGGTGCTACTGGAACTAATCATTTTTTGCCTCAAGTGGAATGTAAAAGATGCAAAGCAAGATAGTTTGTCTCGACGGCTTTGTAGCATCTTGCAATGATTAATAGTGGTGAACAAAATATCCGGTCACATGAAGAAAATAACATCCAAAACCAAAACAATGTCTAAATAACCTGTGTTTGCACATAAAAATTAACCAATCAATTAAAAAATGGTCGGTCATCCGCTTTTATAACTTCAATTTTTTTGTTAGATGTCTAGATCTATAACCATTAACCATATCTAGTTTTTTTTTCCCTTGTTCTTTTTTTTAAGAGGAGTGTTGATTAGTTGAATCATAGAAACATATCCCTCTCTTTCCCTCCCTCTGTGTGTATTCATTTGAGCTTCCTTGTTTTCTTTTTCTTGGTTGAATAATATTTTTTACTGATTTATTTGGAACTCTAGTATTTGATAATTGGGTAGTATCATTTGGTGTAGGTTTGGTTTAGAGTTTTAAATCCATGGCAGCTGAAAAACCACGTCCCAATGCACTATTTAGTGGTGGAATGAGAAACTAGGAATTTCAACTTCACTCGAGACGTGCGTTTAGCCCTTCCAACCTCTTCACCAAGCAGAGGCTTAGTTTATTGTCTTATAATTCATTTATGCTCTTGACAGTGAGATATTCCACACACACAACAATGCTAAGTTCCTAACAATACACTGATTTATATACTTCCTATTATTTGATGATTGTTATGTGGTTTTACTAACTACTCACTCTGTTTCTTTTTTACGCGTTGTTTGATATTTAATTTTTTGTTTCTATTTAACTGTCGTTTTAAAAATCAATGGTATTATACTATTTCTTAATTACTCATACTTACCCACTTTCAATAAAACTAACTAATTCTACGTATTTAGAAAATTCAAGTTTTTTCTCAAACAAATTAAGTTTTTGTTATGTGCAAATTTAAACTTCCATGAAAAAAAATTTGTCACCTATAATAATGGTTTCATGAAGAGTTAAAATTATATAAATAAGTCTCCGTGAGCTTAGCTCAGTTGGTAGAGATATTGCATAATATATGCATAGGTAAGAGTTCGAACCTCTGACACCTCCCATTTAAAATATGTGAGCTTTAGTTGGCTACTTGACCAATTTTTTTTTTTATATAAATAAGATCAATAACATTGTCACAAATTTCAAGTCCAAAATAGAAGAGCGGTTTTGATGGAAAAACAAAAGGGATGGCGCAGGGGTGACCCTGAGCATGGACACGAGGGGCGGCGGCCTGTGACATAATTTTTTTTATAGACAGCAAAATTATTATTTCTACCCTAATTTTTAATAAAAAAAATTTAAAAACAAAGGTAAGTTTCTTCCCTAATTTTTTTTCTTCTTATTATTTGTAGCAAATTACTTATTTTGGTTCAACTTATTTTTCTTCGAGTTGACTTCAGAAGAATCTAATTATGATTCGGAGTACAATGTGATCAGCTGGTTCAATTGTTCTACTTCTACATAAAACAAGGATGAGTATCTGCAACATCCATACATGTAGGAGGGTCTGTTCCTTGATGATGGAATCAAACCTCACAAGGAATTGGAAGTGACAAGAAGCTGCATCCAATTTTAAAAATCAAAAGAAAGATTGATGTAAATGTCTTGACTTAGACTCTATTTAGTAGGGACAAGTAAGTAGCTTATGCAAGCAATTGATTGAGCTTAAGTGGTTGATAAATTTCATTTAAGGATAAATCGGTTGGAGAATTTGAATTTGAATCATAACTATAATAATCTTTAGTCAAAATTTACTTAGTCCAGGGTCAAACTTAGAATTACTAAAATTTATTCTTCCATAAATCTAAGGGTTAACTTACGACAAAAGAAAAATGAAAAATCTCTAGAACATAAACTCATACAATTAAAATAAAATTGTTTGGTAATTGAACTTTCCACACTACCTTATTCATTAAAATGTTATTTGATATTTACTTTAAATTTATTAATTAATATAATTGTTAATTTTATTTCATAAAAAAACACCATTAAATTTATCAAACACTTTAAATCTTATATGTTTATGTACTCGCTATCAATTATCAATTATTTTTAAGAAGCCAAATTAACCTACCGAAACCTGCGTCGAGGAGAATCGAACCTGAGACCTTAAAAGAATCAACTATCAATTTTATCAATTTTATGTCATTTTACTATCAACAAATTTATCGTTAACTTAACCATTCCTTTTTGTCAAATTGAGCCCAGTGGACTTGATTAGTTGATGTCTGAGATTGGGAATATGCGTACAAGCTAAAGACTAAAGTGGCCGCAAAGTTGGCAATGAAAATGGCTTCCATATACGGGGGAGCTAGTGAGAATTAAGAGCACATAGATATGATATAATCTGTTAGCTTTATGAGATACAATTTGAAATGTAAAGACAAGTGATGGATGTCATTTTTTGTAAGATTGCACTTTATAATAGCATCACATGGAAGTGGATGAGCAAACTTCTAATAGGACCATTGCTTCCTGTGTGCTTTGCTTCTGTTCCGTCCCATTCTTGGTGGCTCCAGAAAATCTTAACATGATTCAATATCAATTTTTTCTTATCCTGTCCATATCACAACTGTTTAGTAGATCATATCTTGTGTTGTGGGGTAAAACAAATAATGTGTCAAAGTTAAATATGTTGTAGACACTTTAAAAGGTAGACATTTTTTTTTTATTTTTATTTTATCAAGACATCTTCAACGATTAGTTAAAGACTAATTCTTCGAGATATTGATATTTATTTAAAGAGATAATGTTAAAAGAAATGTTGTTCTAAACACTATCTAATATCAAATCATGACTATATAATGTTTAAGAGACTCGACTATCTATCAATGCCGTACTTTAGGTCATTTTGGTTGGTGAAAGTGCTTTTCTAACCAACACTGAGGTGCACATGGAAGCTACAATTATTTAAAGTGAAAATAAAAGTGCTTGCTAAAATGATTATTTAACAAGCATGTGACAAAATAGAAAATAGGCACACTCAAATATTTAAATGTTACTCATTGATAATTAAGTCAGTTGGTTGACATGTTTTTATTTGTAATTTTCCTTGGCTAAAGGAAATAGTTTGAGGTTTCGTTTGAGTGTTTCAAATGGAAGTATTGGTATGTCAAACATGTATTAGAAATCTTATGTGGAATGGAATGTTGAATAGCATATAATTGAGAAGACAACATACATCATGTCTTAAATTTTAAAATGATGATATGATGTCTAAATTGTTTTTGTAGTTGCTCTTAGACAAATACATTGATTCTTTGATGTTTTAGGTTCCCCTTAAGTCCTACCTCTAGTATTAAAGTCTAGTTAGACTTTTGATGAGATGTAGGAGTGGATCCTGATATTGAATCAAGGATGTGGAGAGTCCCACATTAGAGAGAGATTGTTGGTGTGTTAAGTGTTACCCCATTATATGAAAGAGTAGGTAATGAACAATATATAAGCAAGAGAACTTATATTATTTTATAATACTCTTAAAATTTAAAATATATTAATCATAAACATTTACTTTATATTCACTATAAAAACAATCCAATTCAAATAAGAGAGATATTTCTCTCTTTTCCCCTCATCCCCTCCCTCCAAAACACTATCATTTCCTTCCCTCCAAACTTTTGAACGAATCCCCGGTCTTAGTATCTTTAATATTGCAAAGTTTTTATTTGAAAGACAACATAAATCCTAGTTTACAGTGTTGATGTAGAAAGGAAGTTACCTATAATGTTTTCATCACTTCATGCCTCCTTGTATTTCTTAATATGCTACTCTCAGCTTTACCTTTAATAAAATGGCAATGCTTGGAAGAATTTAGGTATTAGTCATGTTAGATACTTAAAAAATGAGATATGGACAGTTGCTAGAGGAAGTGTAGGTAGCATAGTATGCAATCCAAGTGAACAAGTTGCCTGGAGATGTCATGTTTTGATAAGCCACAAAAAGTTTGGGAAAAGTAGGAAAAAAGAAGAAGAAAAAAAGTAGACAAAGTAACAAGTTATTGAGTCATCTCATCTCAACTTGATTAAAAAAAACACTAGGAGAAAGTGAAATGTAATTAAGAGTGACAACTGGATGTATGTAATCTCTAGCAACCTTAATTAGTGCTTTCAAATCATGTATCTAGTCTAGATAATTAAGGGTAAAATACTGTTTAATGCTTTCCAAGTCTCAACTTTCCGCTTTACTACTTATATTTTCACACTAAAAAGAGAAAAGAGGTAGGATGTTAAATTAATTATATATATGTCCTATCAAAATAAAAAAAAATTGAAGATGCCACCAATTATAAGCTTATATTATATAGTCCCTAATTAATTAATTAATTAGAGAGGTCTTAAATTAGATTAGAGTTGGGATAAATTTGGATAGGAACATATGGCCAAAAGACATCTTCACTTTTATTGTCTTTAGCCCCATGAATAAAATAAAAACACATGCACCACCTTTATTTCTACTTTTTGTCTTATCTTCTCTTTAAATTTGATTTTATTTTGATTCTTTGGACCATCAAAATATTTCCTTTTTCCTAAAGATACTTGTTTAAAATTGAAGACGAGTTTGAAAAAATCCACGGATAGTAGAAAAATCAAGCTTGGTTAGCAAGTTTGTCAGCAAAGTTTTAAATACCGTCACTCTTGAGTTGCAGTCTTTAATTTAAATTTGTAGTATTAAAAGTAAGAAACATTCTTTAATATCCACGGCAAATTGTAATGTGCAATAAAACAAAACAAAAATTTACTTAAAAATAATTAAGCCGTATGTTAAGTAACACACCTTATTGAATGAAATTCATGTGAATACCACATCCTAAAAATATGTCCACATAATGTAACAAAATATACATGATTTTACCCGATAGAAGAATAAGTGTTTAAATGATTGTTAAAAAGAATATTCGTAACATTTCTTCCACCATGAGAATCCAATCCCACAAAAGAAGGCAACATGCGTTGTGTGTTTGTTTGCAACAAAACAAAGAGAGCAGAGAGACACACAGGAAGTTAGAAACAAGCTGCGCTGCGCTAGTTGTTTGTTTGGATGAATTAACAATGGTGGTTAGGAATGATTGGTTGGCTGACACGTAAGCTTTCCTTTTCATCACTACGTTCTCTTTTGCAATCTTGTGAGTAAGCATAATGTGATTAGTATTACTAAATAAAGACATGACATATCAACAGTAAAACTTTTATTTCATTTGTGCGAATTAAATAAAGATATTCGATAATTTATGGGATATGGGACATGCATGATGAGAAAGAGTTGTTTTCACATGAATATTTACGAGTGAGATGAAATTGAGTTGTAAATAATTAAGTTTTATTGTTTGGATTGATGAAAGAGTTGTTTTTTTTGTCAAGTAGTATAGTGGTTAAAATTCACATTTTTCAAGGTGAATGAGTGGGGTGTCCGAGATTCGAACCTCAACCCTTGCATATAACAATGCATGTCTCTGCCAACTGAGCTATGTTCAAGGGGACAATATCATTATATCACCTTATTTCAATTTCTTGATATAAGTTACCATAAACGAATGCGTTAAGATACTCGTTGACGACCCATTATTTATTCAATGTCTTTCTCATATTAATGGCAAATTGAGCAGTACACGTTATTGTACTTAAGCTTCATAACTTTCCCTAGTCAAAATGAATCAATGCCTTGCGTTACTGTGTGAGCTGAGTCTCTTCGCAGTTCTATTCCAACTTTAATATTTCGGATATTTTCCAATTGAACATTAACTCTTTAATTATGATTTCAAATTGATGTCGTGTCAAATTGGTATTCAATTTAGATCTCAGAAAGATCTTCATGATAAATAAATTTGTACTTTTATGATATTTTATCATTTCAATTCATTTTTTATACATGTTTAATTTTAAATTATTTAACTGGTATTTTACTAATTAAATTATTTAACTTGTTCAAAAGAGATATTTTTTCCCTAAAAAAAGACGTAGTTTTGTTTGAATTAAGAAAAAGATAATTTATGAAAAATAAAAATAAACCTAATTAAAGTATAAATATCAAAAGTAGTTTACAAATAAAATTAGCAAAAGTAGTTATTTTCTATACATATCAAATTTTTGGGGTGAACAGTATATCATGTTACTATTCCTCAAAAAGTATATCATATAACTATTAAAATTCCTGTGTCATAGATTCATAATCCAATTATTTGGAGTACACCTTTAGGACTATGATATGCACTGGCAGAGTTTGAAAGATATTTGTGGGAGAAATAATTTGTTTAACGAGTGAAAAAATATATATTTTTTCTTCATTTTATTATAGGTTAATTCTAACTACTATTGACTTGTTTTCTTGTTAACAAGGGATACTATTGACTTGTTGAACGTGGTTGAGACCATGATTAAAGAAGAAAAAAAATGCAAATCTATGGAATTTCAACCTAAACATGATTTGGTATTAGTCTTATTTACCGCTTGGCCTCTATGTAAATTGATAATATTTGCAAAACAAAATATAATTTGGTAAAATTATACAATTCGTTCCTTAACTTAATTTTAAGTAACACTTTTATTGTTTATCTTTTTTTTGTTCCGACTTAGTCATTTATGTTATAAAATGTCATCAAAGTTATAATTTTTTTTATCAAAAAATTAATCAAAAACTTCAAAAGAAATCATAAAAAACTCATAAATAAACCCAAAATTTTCATCATACAAATCAAGTAACTCGAATTTTATTGAAAAAACCTCATTAAAAATGATAAGATATTGTCATTTTATAAAATAAAAGCCTAAATAAAGACAAATAAAAATAAAGGTAATAAATGTAAAAAAAATTAAGTTAAGGATAAATTATGTAATTTTGTCTATAAAATTATGTTATAACATACGGATACATCTTGTACCAAAAAAAATAAAAAACACACGGATACATCTTTATGATGATTTTTTTTATTGGTCGTGGCCCACCCAGACCTATATGAAACTCCAACCCCTACGGTAAGATATATAAAAAAATTCCCCTCTAATAAGATGAATAAATAAAATTTTCCCCATACTCTGTACTAATATTTTTGTGACAGTCAGAGTTTGAACCTCAAACCTTACATATTTTATGCATTGTTCATACCAACTGAGTTAAGTTTATGAGGATTAATATATGGTTAATTAAGAAAACCCTTTACATTTTTACTTTTAAATTAAAGTTACCTTTTTTATTTAAAAAAAATTAGTTTCTCACAATGATATACAACTTTTGTAAACATGCATCCAATTAAACTAAATTATTGTGTCATCTTATGTTAATTCCTTTTCTCAATGTCTGAAGTTCGATTCCTTCTAGTGTTAATTTTGGTGGGTAAGTACATACAGAGCAAACTGGCTTAGAACGAGCCCCCACAAGTGGACGGTGGGATTGGTCCTCTCAGATTAATCGGTCCTTGAATCAGATACCAAGTTTTCAAAAAAAAAAATTAATTCCTTTTGTAAAAAAAAAAAACTTTAAGTCAATTCCCAAAATATCCACAAAACATATACATTATCCAAAATTCCAATAATTAACTCGAGTGATTAATAAATGAAATGCAAGTCATTCAACAGTATTGAGTTTGAATTATGTTAAAACAACATATTTTACTTATACTCTTCTAATTAAATTTTAGATAAGAGTACATCTCCAACCGAGAATTAAAGGCAAAAGATAAAAAATAATGAAAAGCCAACTTCTCTAGGTAAAAATGTGATGTTAAAGAAAATGCTAAATAAAATAACCTGTACACACAATAAGATAAAAAAAAAACTATACAAGACAAGAAGCAGTACAATACTAAAAATTGTCCAAATTCAGATATCTTTTGATCATCTTGAAGGGTTAAGAAGAAAAAAAGTACAAAAATTAAAATATAAAAACCTACTAAATAAATACAAAAAAAAAAAAAAACTAAAAGTTGTTTTCTCTTCTTTAAGGCAAGAACCCACTGTTTCCACTATGATTGTGATGTGCAGAGTTATTACTACAACTACTAACACCCCCACTATTACTATTTGCACCGACATTGCCATCTTCTCTACCTTTCATCTCCGGTTCACTAACCGCAACTCCGGTAACTTCACCTCCGGTCGCCGGAAACCTACCACACTTCTGACACCTCGTCACCGCCAGAATCTGCCTACAAGAAGGACAAGACGAGTGTGACCCAAGCCATGTATCTATGCAAGCAACGTGAAAGCCATGTCCACACTGTGGTAGCACACGGATCTCATCGCCGGCGGCGAAATCCGATAAGCAAATCGCGCATTCCGTTGTTGCTAACCATTTTCCAGGGTTGCTATCGACGTAAGAGAATTTGGGAAGTGATTGTAGAACTTTTTTCTTGAGTCCTTTGTTGGCTAAAGCTTGTTGAGGTGAGTTTCCGGCGCCGGAGTCTCGTCGGAGCCAAGCGCAACGAGCGACGGCGATGAGTCCGACAACGCATATTAAAGCACAGAGTAAAGCTGCGAGAATTACAACGAAATCTGATTCTATAGCTACGGCTTCCGGTGGCGGCGCCACCACTACGGTGGTGGGCGTGGTTTCCATTGAAAGGAGAATTCTCAGCGGTCGAGTCATATTAGCGAGGGAAAGTGTTTGATGAAATGTTTGAGTGAAAGAAAGATGGGGAGAAGGTTTTGGTTGGTTTGGGGTGTGGAATGAATTGTGGGGCTTAAATAATAGGGGTAGGTATTAAATAGGTTGGTTGAAAGTGGTTTCGTCTTGATGATGATGATTTGAGAGAGAAAAATATTTGAGTTTAGTGGGTTTGTTTAGGGATAAGGGATTAGGGGTTGTAAGAGGATTTGAGTCAAGATCATGACTAGAAGTTAGAGAGGGAGAGAGAGTGATAGGAAGGTTCATGGTAAGGTAGGGTATGGTACAATTAAGTGGACCCTCCTTGGGAAGGCAAGTGGGTTAGGATGGTAAAGGGACAAAAGTGGACATAAGCTAAAACATTTGCCCCAAGATGTTTTGCTTTCAAATTTCCTACCTTATTAATATTTCTTTTATGTTTTTGCTTTCAAATTTCCTGCCATATTAATTTAGAGTTTAAATAAAGTTTTGTTCCTCCTTGACCAAAAAATAAAAAAAGAGAAAAGTTTTGTTACTCTATTTTAACATAATTACAATTTTAGTCCTTATTTTTAATAGCGTAATTTTATCTATATTCAAGAAATTTTGATCTTATAATTTGGTGATTTGGTGACATGATATGAAAACAAATAATCTAATTGACAAGAGTCTTCAAAATACGATGCTAAGTTAATTCATGATAAAAAAATATACAAATATAATATAGATCAATTAAAATGATAGAAGAATTTGAGAGTGAAGAATTTATTGTTTGTCATTCCTTAAAAAAAATTATTGTCGGTCATAGATTAGATAGTCAAAATCATGAATTGGTCAAAGTTTTTGACCAAAAATATGCAATTTGAAATATGAGACCAAAATTACAATTTTATCAAAATAAGAGGGTTAAGATCGCGTTAGAAACCTTATTTAGTTTAGAAAAATATATCAATACAATTCATTTAACATAACAAAATTTGGGATTGATAACACAATTAGTTTGTCTTGTAAAAAAAACACAATTAGTTTGAACTAAGAATTTAATGTTAATTTAACAACTAATTACTAATATTTATCATTAAAAAGTAAAATAAAAAATAGAACAAAATTTGATCCTTAATATTTTTGGTTATAGGTCAATTGTTCGGTTATAATTGATCCCTTATTTTTTTAGTCTCTTGATTCGGACGACACCACTAAAATTGTTCCCTAGATTCTCTCTTCTTTATGGAAGCAAGTTAGTATTTCCATTTCACCATTTGACCAACACGACTTGCTTGTAGATTTATATTTACTGATTTATTAGATTTTTTTTACGAAATAACTTATCTCACCAACCTGTCGGCTTTCCCTATCTTATTTTATGTAAATACATACAAACTATATATATGATAAATTGGTTTGGTTTTAAACTATAAATAATACATATGTAGATAACATGCAAGTCCCTATCAACATAATTATAAACTATAAGTCAAAGAAATTTCAGTCGGTTCTAGAGAATACTAATATTAGACAAAGGAGGGGTCTGTTTTGGGAGAATATTTTTGATCAGTTTCTTCAGAAAAAGATTACGTGGAGAAGAAAAAAATGTGAGTTTTGTATTCCAAAAAGTCATTTACATTTCAGTAGTTTAAAAATGTTACAAAAAATAGATTAGAAATTGGATTATATTTTGTCATATTATTATTTTCTTTTGACGGTATTTTGTCTTATTTTTATCATTACAGTATAAACGGAAGCTTTCCATCTCTTTAAGATTATAAGAAAATAAATACAAACGAGTTCTAAAATACATGATTAAGAATCAAATATAGAAAGGGAATGCTGGCAATACCGTTTTTAGCACATACATTTCAACATACTCATTTTATTTATGTAAAATTTATATCGGACTCATATAATTTAGTGTCGGCAATATGAATTTCAACAAATAAAAAAAAAAACGTTAAAAACACTTATTTTAACATTTACTCTCTTTAATTTAAATACATGTTGGTCACACTACTTTAAAAACGAATCTCTCATAGAATAATGATGTTCACATGTATTTAAATCAATAAAAGAATAATGTTAAAAAGAGAGCGTTAAAATGAGTATTTTCATCATTATTTTAAAAAATATGTAGATGGCACGTTCAAATAGAAAAGACATTAATTACACAAAAGAGTGAATATCATTTGCTAATCATGGTCAATTTTATCCAAAATTTTCTTTTGAAAAAACTCAATAATTCATTAATCTTTTATGTCATGTCATCAATTTACACCACACCATACATCATCATAGATAACACCTCTCAAAATTCATCATTGATAACATTTGAATCTAACATAGATATGAATCTGACGCATAAGAAATTCATACATACCGTGTAATTAATTGTAAAAAAATTAAAAGTGAATAAGCAACTTGTCCTCAATTTTGTAACCATTGTTCAATCAATGTTAAATAGCCTCCTATAAAATAAGAGATGATCTGACAATATGTTTATAAATGAGAACAATACAAGTCGATTTTGTGAGATTTTTTAAGATGATGTCAGAGTCTCCTTTAAGATCCATTTAATCATCCACCATCTATATCCACGCTCTAGATGTTCGGACATAGGCGTGAGGGGTACGTTAAATAGTCTTACATCGAATAAGAGATGATTTGAAATTTGTTTACAAGTGGGGGCAATACTCACCTCACAAACCAGTTTTGTAAGGTTGAAGACCAATCAACAATTTCTAAGAATTAATTCTTATTCTCCAACATATGAAAGTATACACTCATATATTTTCTTTCTAAATTCAATAATAATAATAAAATTAAATATTAATAGCATTGGACTCCTTTTGCATGCTAGCATTCGAAACCATGGATTAGATACTAAGCAAATCCAGCAAAAGAATGCGAATCTCTACATTTAGCACTTTAAATTCTAAATAGAAAAGACTACCAATTACGAGGAAGAAATATGTTCAATCTGATGCCACCAATTATATTCATATCACTAAGTTTGATGCAGTATCTTACCCGCTAACAGCTTTGATTTATGTAATTAACAACTTGTTGATAGTTTAGAAAATAATGCTGATAATTTAAATTAACCAAGAGTAGCAACTTAGCAAGTGGCTTTTGGCCCTTTTCGTGCTTCTTGGAAGAAAACATAAAGTATTGAGAGTTGAAATCTTTGGATTCTTTTAATATTCAGTGTATTTTAGAAGATAAGGTGAATGTGACTATCAAAAAAGTAATAGTAATTATAATAAATATATTTTAATAAATTTCATCATTTGCTATTATTTTATCTTTGAATGAGATATTTAAGATGACGATGATGTTAATAATAATAATATAAAGTATTGATTAAAGTGATCTTCTCTAGAGTGGTGAATACATGATTCCATTTCGATTAACCACGTCTGTATTTTTCTTTAATATTATGATTATGATATATATATTACTTTTTAATTAATAATTATAACTTTAATTATAAAAATGCATTATCTATTC